>Ga0256843_1000496_pt1 | contig 33893 bp, 35 predicted proteins | sample AlvinellametaG_FD_191572 | JGI IMG/M metagenome (GOLD analysis project Ga0256843, IMG submission 191572) | Pompeii worm associated microbial communities from hydrothermal vent at the East Pacific Rise, Pacific Ocean - Alvinella | ecosystem: Host-associated > Annelida > Integument > Unclassified ...
GAGCAGGTTGAAAGAATCTTTAACTCCTACTACCAGGCGAATGACTCAACTACGAGAGAGTTTGGTGGAACAGGACTTGGTCTCTCTATATCCAAAGATTTAGTAGAGCTTATGGGTGGAGAAATCCATGTAACGAGTAAAAAAGATGTGGGAACAAGTTTTGTTTTTACTGTTGTTCTTAAATTGAAAGATCCGGAAAATAAACGCTACTACAGACTTCCTTCTGCAACTATGCTCAATAAAAAGATTTTAATAGTAGACTCATCAAATAAAAATGTTATCTCTCTTATTCGTTCTTTAGGCTACTTTAATTACCAAACACACTCTATTCCTTCTTTTGAGGAGTCTGTTTTAGAAGAGGAACTCATTTTTGATATTTTAATTGTAAACCAGTATAGTTTAACAGCTGAAGCTATAAAGAAAATTCGTTCTATGCAAGAGAAGATGAAGACAAAACTTGTTGTCATTAATGAAATTTATAGTGCAATTAATAGTGAACTTATAGAAGACCTTCATGTAGATGCTTATTTACAAGTACCAGCTACACAGCAAAATGTTTTAAATATGATTATTGATCTCTATGTTACAAAGAATTTAGATAAACGCTCTAGAAAAACATCGATGAAAGATAAACTCAAAGCATTTAAAGGGAAAAAAATACTTGTTGCCGAGGACAATGATGTGAACCAAAAAGTTATACTTGGGCTTCTTACTCAAACAGGTATAGAACTTACTTTTGTAGATAATGGTCACGAAGCTGTTGATCTCATTCGAAAGGGTGTCCATTTTGATTTAGTGCTTATGGATATAAATATGCCAAACTTAAATGGTTACGAAGCAACAAAAGAGATACGTAAAAGTGAAAAATATAACTCGCTTCCAATTTTAGCACTCACGGGAGATGTGACTGAAGAAGCAGTAACAAAAGCACTTGCTTATGGTATGCAAGGACATATCTCTAAACCTATTGTTATAGATATATTTTATAAAAAAATTATAGATATTTTTAGTACAAAAAAGAAAAGTTTTGTGGAGACTACTAAAGAGAAAAACCCACATATAAGTGCGAGTGATGGTTATGAAGAGCTCTCTCTTTCAGTAGGCCTTACACGATGTGAAGGTGATAGTGATTTTTACAAGTCAATACTACAAGACTTTAAAAGTATGTATGGTGATTCCGTAGAGACATTGACACAACTCTGTAGAGAGTCAAAGTTTAAAGAGGCAAGACGTATGGCTATGGATATAAAAGACATAGCTTTAAATATAGGTGCCTATAATCTTGGAGAGAGTGCTGCTAGTATGGAGTATGAGTTTGAAAAAGGTGAGAGAAGTAACTGGAGAGAACTTATTACTTACTACGAGGGTGTTTTACAAACCCTCTTTAGAGATATAGATAAGTACATTAACTCTTAAGTATTACTCTAAGTATTTTATTTTTATGCGTTTAACAACCCGTAAAAAGTTGTCTACATTCAGACTATTTTCTTCAAGTATTGTTACTGCTTTTGCAAGAGATGCTTCTGTGAGTTGCTCTCGAACATCAATAGCACTACGGACGACACGAAGTGCTGTAACAATGTCAGCAATATGAGAAGGTGCACTATGTTCGTTGTCAAGATATTTCATTGACTCATAGAATGTGTCATTGAGATTAAGGTGTTCAAATATAAGTGCATTAATCTGTGCTGATGTCATCATTGCATGAATGTTCTCTACATAAGAGATGTCATTGTAGGCTAAAAGGTCAGCTAAAAACTCCTCTGTTTTATTGCTCTCAATAATATCCTTAGCAATAAGAATTTTTCCAGTTTCCATTAAAAAAGCGATAGGTGTTAAGTTACGTGCTATGTCTATATCTATGCCCATGTACCATTGAAAAATGAGCTCACTCTGCATTGTACTAATTTTAGAGAATTCTAGTGTTGTTAAATCGTATGGAGAGAGGTCAATGTCAAAACCTCTGTTAAGTGCAGATGCTAGAACTATAGAACGAATTTGTGTAGAACCAAAAAGAGTCACTGCTTGTAAAATAGAGATAATACTTTTAGAGAAACCATAAAAAGGTGCATTTACTTTTGCTAAGATATCTGCTGTTAATGAGGGGTCAGCTTCTATGATAGAAACGATGTCCTCAATCTCGGGATCTCCTTTTGCATAGAGTGATTCTATTTTTAAAACAGACTCAGGAAGTGGTGGAAGAGAGTCAACTCTTGCAATAAGTGGTATATATGCCATATAAAACCTCATTTTATTTGAATATCGTATTATAATCAAAATAGTCTAAAATTAAATGAAGTATACTTTTTGTATAATATCATTAGTCTAGATAGTTCGAATAATCGCACTTATGAGGGTTCTACATATTCAAATCGTGAACTAGTAGTGGTAGTGTGTGTCGGTGTTCTCATTTGAGATACGTTCATTCGGTCGAGAGAATGTCGCCGTTATCTACCCTCTCTTCACACAAATTCGGCTTTGAGAACCGAACCAAACGCGAAACGGCTATTTGGGCTAAAACAAAAAGTATTTCATTATTCTATATTTTCTAGAATGATGAAATACTTTTTTTATTTAATGGAGCAATATATGAAAATTTTAATTTTAGGTAGTGGTGGTCGTGAGTACTCTATAGCAAGAGCAATTAAGAATGAAGAGGAGTCACATGAACTCTTTTTTCAACCAGGGAATGGTGCTACAGATGACCTAGGGACAAACCTAAATATTAAAGATTACAATGAGCTTGCTACATTTGCAAAAGAGAATGGAATTGAGTTAACAATTGTTGGTCCAGAAGCTCCACTTGTTGATGGTGTAGTAGATATTTTTAAAGCAAATGGGCTTACTATATTTGGACCAAGTAAAGAGGCTGCACAGCTTGAAGGTTCAAAAGTTTATATGAAGAACTTTTTAGCAAAGTACAACATTCCAACAGCTGCTTATATTGAGAGTGACTCTATTGAAGATCTTTATAAATTTACAGACACTTTAACTGCTCCAATTGTTGTAAAAGCAGATGGCCTTTGTGGTGGTAAAGGTGTTATTATTGCACAGAGTCACGATGAGGCAAAAAAAGCTATTGGCGAGATGCTAAGTGGTAAAAGTTTTGGAGATGCTGGGAAAAAAGTAATTGTTGAAGAGTTTTTAGATGGTTATGAACTCTCAATGTTCGCTGTGTGTGATGGAAAAGATTACATCTTACTTCAAGCTGCACAAGACCATAAACGTCTTTTAGATGGCGATGAAGGTCCAAACACAGGTGGTATGGGTGCTTATGCTCCAACACCACTTGTAGATGAAGAGCTCTATCAAAAAGTAAAAGATAGAATTATTCGTCCAACTCTAGATGGTATGCAAGCAGAGGGAGCTCCTTTTGAGGGTGTTTTATTTATTGGAATTATGGTTGTGAATGGGGAGCCAATTACACTGGAATTTAATGTACGTTTTGGAGACCCTGAGTGTGAAATTCTTATGCCTCTTATGACGTCAAGTGTTTCAGATATGTTTTACAAAGCTGCAACAAATAGACTCTCAGACATTCAAGTTGAGTTCTCTTCTCAGTATGCAGTTGGTGTTGTTATGGCATCTCAAAATTATCCATACTCAAGTTCAACACCAGCAGAAATCATAGTAGATGAAGTACACCATGAAGATATTGAAAAGTATACACATATCTCTTATGCCGGTGTAAGTAAAGAGGATGGTATCCTCTATGCTAATGGTGGTCGTGTACTCGTTTGTGTTGGTTTGGGTAATACTATTAAAGAGGCTAGAGACCGTGCATATTTACGTTGTGGTCAAGTACACTTTGTTGGTAAAAAACTTCGTACAGATATCGCTTACCAAGCACTTTAGGATAGACTATTTTGAATGAAGAGTTACAAGAGAGACTTCATAGAGAAGGTTTAGTTTTAGCAGATGTTAAAAAGAGGTCTCTTGCATTTTTTATAGATGAAATGTTACTCTCTTTTTTACTAATATTCGCATTATGGGACTCTTTTGCTAATGCTCAAAATACAGAAGAGATTATTTTACTTACAAATAGTTTTGTTTTTGAATATATGATGATGAAAATTATCTACCAAGCTTTTTTTGTAATGCAGTATGGTGCTACATTAGGAAAAATGGCTGTCAAAATTCATGTTATTGAAGTAGATACTTTTGGTACCCCAAATGTTTTAGTCTCTTTAAATCGTGCCATTTTTCGTGTTATAAGTGAAATGCTTTTTTACTTAGGTTTTTTATGGGGAATGATGAACCCATCAAAACAAACATGGCACGACCTTACCGCAAAAACTTTGGTAGTCAATGCTTAAGTCACTTTTTCTCTTTCTCTTTTTTTTCTCTGTAAATCTTTTTGCACAGAAAATAGAGATATATGCTTCCATAATGGACTCAAATGAGACAACAGTAGAAGCAAAAGGTGGTGTGACTCTTGTCTATAAAGAGTATATACTTACGGCAGACAGAGCTACGTACCACAGGAAGAGTGGAGAGTTAGAACTCTATAACAACATCCGTTTTAATCAAGGTAACTCTTATAAGATTTTAGGTGAGTATGCAAGACTAAACATCGCAAAAAAAGAGAGAGTTTTTCAACCTTTTTACCTTTCAGACAAAAAAACAGAAGTTTGGATGAGTGCAAAAGAGGGGTATACTCAGGACAAAAACATTGAAGTGAGTTCTGGTGTACTGAGTGGGTGTAATCCTGTTAATCCTCTATGGAAAATAGAATTTTCTTCTTCAGATTATAATTCACAGACAAAATGGACAAATATTTATAATGCCCGTTTATACATAGAAGATATTCCCGTCTTTTATACTCCTTATTTTGGTTACTCTCTTGATACAACACGAAGAACGGGGCTTTTAATGCCATCTTTTGGGTACTCAGATAGTGAAGGTATGTACTTTGAACAGCCTCTTTATATTGCTGAGCAAAACTGGTGGGATTTAGAGTTAAGAGCACAAGTGAGAACCAATAGGGGTGCGGGTATTTACCAAACATTTCGTTTTGTAGATTCACCAACATCTAAAGGAGAGTTCAAGGCTGGTTACTTTAAAGAAAAAAGTAGTTACTTCCTTGAAAATAATTTACAAAATCAATCTCATTACGGTTTTGAGATAGACTATGCAAATAAAGACTTTATAAATCAGTGGTTTGGTTTCTCTCTAGAGGGTCAGTCTGAACTCTACTTAGACATTACGCATATGAATGATGTTGACTATATTAACCTTGCATCTAATGACACACAGAATGACTTTACAGCAACACAAGTACTCTCCCGTGTCAATATGTTTTACAATACTCAAGAGCAATTTATAGGTTCGTATTTTAAATACTACCAAGATTTAACACTCCCAAGTAATGCAGAAACATTACAAAAATTACCAACACTTCAGTACCATTACTACTTAGATACACTTTTAAAAGATCATCTGCTCTACTCTTTAGATGTTCAGAGTAACAACATTACAAGAAGTGTTGGTAAAACAGTTGTTCAGACTGATATTAATCTACCAGTAACACTTCAAACATCACTTTTTGATGAGTACTTAAACATCTCCTATGTTGCAAATTTATATATGCAACACTCAATGTTTGGTGGTGAAACGAATGCAACTGTACTCTTGAATGATGGCTATATTGCAAGAAATTACCATACATTAAGTGCTTCTTCTCAGTTAACAAAAGCGTATGATGATTTTATTCATGTTGTCTCTTTTGGTGCCACTTATGACAAAACGGGAGTAGAGTCTAAAAATGGTTTCTATGAAGATTATCAGGATTTCTGTTCTCAAGAGGCAAATAAAGCTCTAGAAGAGTGTCAGTTTTACAACATATCTTCTGTTGAAGATGAGTTGCAGTTAGATTTTATTCAGTATATTTATGATGAAAATGCGAAGCAGGTACTCTACCAACGTCTAGCACAAAGAGTTGCTTACACAAGTGGTGAAGATCTTTTTGGAGAGTTGGAGAATGAGTTAGATTACCAAATAACTAAATATTTGAACTTTTATAACAATATGTTTTTCAATTATGATGAGAATGCATTTTCAAAAGTTTTTAATAGAATTACTTTTGATAACCATAGTTTAAAAGTTGCACTTTCTCATCTCTATAAAGACTCTTTTATAGACGACACACTCTTAACGCAGCGTTACACAAACTACTTTACATCTAGTTTTACGTATACTTATGACAAGCATTACTCTTTTAGTGGACTCTATAACTATGATATTGAGCTCAATGAGACAAAGAGTAAAGAGGTGGGGTTTTTATATAAAAAAAGATGTTGGGATTTTGGTATACGTTATAGCGAGAACAGAAGACCTGTTCTTACTACGGATGGTGAATCCTTTATAGACGATAGGTTTGTTTACATAACTGTTATTTTAAAACCAATTATGAAATCAAACAAAAAATCTCTTATTACCTACAAAGTACCGAAGTAAAGTGGAGCTACAGAATGCAAAAATATAAAAATATTATTAAAGATAGAGCCGATGCAGCGAAAAAACTTTTAGATGTTATTCCTATGCAGAAGTTTAAAGATGAGTCTTGGAACATAGTAGCTGTTTCAAAAGGTGGACTCGCCTTAGGGTCGTTAATACGAAGCCGTTTTAACAACCCTTTAGAAGCACTCTTTATGGCTCCCATTATGGCACCTAATAATCCAGAGTGTGAGGTGGCTAGAGTTAGTGAAACGGAAGAGATTGTGATTAACGAACAGTTAGTAGCAGCCTTTGACATTCAGTACGATTATATCTACGGCGAAGCACATAGAAAGCATGAAGAGGATATACTTAGCTATATATATCAATATAGAAAAGGGAAGCCCTTTCCTTCTATGCAAAACAGAGTTGTTATGTTAATTGATGAGGGGAGTGAAACAGGGAGTCGTTTTATGACAGCACTAAAAACAGTGCTCACGCAAAAACCTAAGGCTGTTTACATTGCCGTCCCTGTTTTACCAAGAGATGTTTTAGAGATTCTAGAACCTTTTGTAGATGAGATTTTCTTTTTACATGATATAGACGATTTTGTAGAAACATCGCTCTATTATGATAAATTAGAGAAAATTGAAGATGAAATGATAGAAAAATTATTAGAGGAAAATGAATGAAATACGATGTTAGTTTAGAATTAAAAAATAGAGAAGAGTCTTACTCGTTTGGTGATGTAGCAAAACAAGCAAATGGAAGTGCATGGTTAAAGTCTGGTAAGAGTGTTATTTTAGCGACTGTAGTTATTGATGAAACAGAAATTGTTAAAGATGACTTTCTACCACTTACAGTACAGTATATAGAGAAAACATATGCAGCAGGAAAAATTCCTGGTGGTTTCTTTAAACGCGAAACAAAACCAAGCGATTTTGAAACACTTACTTCTCGCATAGTTGATAGAAGTCTTCGTCCACTTTTTCCAAAAGGTTTTGGACATCCAACACAGATTACTATTATGGTTTTCTCTGCGGACAAAGAGTCCGATTTACAGGTACTTGCACTTAATGCAGCATCTGCTGCTCTTTTTACTTCTGACATAGATATTAACACATCTGTTTCAGCAATTAGAGCTGCTAAAATTGATGGTGAACTTGTCTTAAATCCAACACTCTCTCAGATGAGTAACTCTACATTAGATCTCTACCTTTCAGGAACGAAAGATGACCTTCTTATGATTGAGATGCGTACTTTTGGTGGTACAAATGTTGTTATGGACGAGATGATTGTTGACCCTATGTTAGATCCTACAATGGGTGCTACTGTAGTAACTGAACATATTTCAAATGCAATGAATGAAGATGAACTTATAGAAGTTTTTGAAAAGACTCAAGCAGAACTTTTCTTAGCAAATGAAAAATATGAAGAGGCTTTTAAAGCATCTCAAAAAGAGATTAAAGCATTAGACTTAAAAGCAAGTGTGAGTAATGAAGAGATGATGGCGTATGTTCGTGCAAACCATATGAAAGATATAGCAGATGCAATGAGTCAAATGGCGAAATCAGAGCGTTCAACTGCATTAAGAACATTACGTAAAAATATTTTAGCACTTAAAGAAGAGTGGAGTGATGTAGAGAATGAGCTTGCACTAAAAGATGCAATTGACAAAGTAAAAAGAGAAGAGGTAAGAGCGCAAATACTCAATGAAAATGTACGTGCAGATGGACGAGCTTTAACAGAAGTAAGACCTATTACTATAGATACAAATATTCTTCCTAGTGCACATGCTTCATGTCTCTTTACTCGTGGTCAAACGCAGGCTCTTGTTGTCTTGACAATGGGTGGAGCAAAAGATGCACAGATGTTTGAATCTCTTACAGATAGTGGGACTCAAAATGAAAACTTTATGGTTCATTACAACTTTCCAGGGTTCTCTGTAGGTGAAGCAAGTCCTGTTATGGGAACAAAACGTCGTGAACTCGGTCATGGAAATTTAGCAAAACGTGCACTTGAACCAACATTGAACCTACAAGGGGAGACAGTACGTTTAGTTTCTGAAATTTTAGAATCAAATGGTTCCTCTTCAATGGCGACTGTGTGTGGTGGTTATATGGCATTAAGAGCTGCTGATATTGAGACAAGTGACACTATTGCTGGTATTGCTATGGGGATGGTGAGTGAAGGTGAAAAGTATGCAATCCTTTCTGATATTATGGGACTTGAAGATCATGATGGTGATATGGACTTTAAAGTGACTGGTTCAAAAGAGGGTATTACTGCAATGCAGATGGACATTAAACTAGGCGGTATTAGTTTAGATGTACTCAAAGAAGCACTCTACCAAGCAAAAGAGGGTCGTAGTCATATTATTGACATTATGTTAGATGCTGAGAGTAAAATTGAGTTTAATGATGGTGTTTTACCTTCTACTGACATTTTTCATATAGACCCTAGTTTTATTGGTGAAATTATTGGTCAAGCTGGAAAAACAATTCGTGAGATGATTGAGAAGTTTGAAGTAGCTATTGACATCGATAAAAAAGATGGAAAAGTAAAAATTACTGGAAAAAATAAGACAGGTGTAGCTGGAGCAAAAGAGCATATTGAAAAAATTGTTAACACTCCAAAACAGGCAAAAATCAAATATGAAGTAGGTGAAAAGTACGAAGGTACAGTAAAACGTATAGTTGATTTTGGTGCATTTGTTGAATTACCAGATGGTACAGATGGTCTTTTACACATCTCTAAAATCTCTGACAAAAGAGTAGATAAAGTAAGTGATGTCTTTAGTGAAGGGGACAAAGTAACTGTTGAAATCTTAGAATTTAAAGGAAATAAAATATCTTTAGGAAGAGTTTAGTCATTTAAACTCTTTTTTAGAAGAGTTTAAATATAATTCGCCTATCAATAATTAGTAGGGAAATCCTAGCATTTATGTGTGGGTTGCTTCATTCTTGAATGAGGTTACGCTATCCGAACGTTTTTGTAATAATATTAAGGACAATTTTATGAAAAAAATTCTTTTTCTTTTAGTAGCATTTTCTGCTGCTGTATTCGCAAATGAGGGTGAAGTTGCTAACCAAACTCTTAAAGCATACTCTATGATCGCTGCAGGTCTTGGACTTGGTCTAGCTGCATTAGGTGGAGCAATCGGTATGGGTCATACTGCTGCTGCAACTATCGCTGGTACTGCACGTAACCCAGGTCTTGGTGCTAAACTTATGACTACAATGTTCATCGCTCTTGCAATGATCGAAGCACAAGTTATTTATGCACTAGTAATTGCGTTAATCGCACTTTACGCTAACCCTTACTTAGGTTAATCTTTACAGATACAAATAAGTAAAACCTCAGTTCAACTCTTTTGAGTTGAACTTTTTAGACCACTCTTAAATGCGCAGGTGGTGGAACGGTAGACACGCAACGTTGAGGTCGTTGTGCCTTCGGGTGTGGGGGTTCAAATCCCCCTCTGCGCACCACTTTCTTTTAAACAATCTCATTAAAATATTTAAATTTATTTCTTCCAGTCTCTTTAGCATTATACATTGCAGTATCTGCAGCTTTAATAAGTTCAAATTCTCGTTTAGCGTCATGAGGGTATATACTAATACCAATACTTGTAGAGAGAAAAATATCCTGTTTGTCTAAAACAATAATAGGCTTCTCGAGTGATCTTAATATCTTATGTGCAAGTTGTGCTGGATCATCTTGATTTTGAACATTTTCCATAATAAGTGTAAACTCATCACCGGAGAGTCTTGCTAATGTGTCTTCTTGTCGAATTTCATTTTTAATTCTAGTGGCGACTTCTTTTAATACAATATCCCCAATATCATGTCCATAGGTATCATTTATCTTTTTAAAATGGTCTAAATCAATGAAAAAGAGTGCAAACTGTTTTTCATGACGCTGTGCTTTTAAGAGTGCTTGTTCTAGTCGGTCATAAAAGAGTGTTCTATTTGGTAGTTTTGTTAATGCATCATGGTTCGCTTGGTAACTTAAAATCTCTTTTTCTTGAAGGAGAATCTCTTTGGCTCGTGTTTCAGTAGTAATGTCACGTATGACTTCCATTTTACTGAGTGTACCATCAGCATTTTTTATTGAAGTAGCAAAAATATCAAATACCCTTCCGTCTGAAGTCTCTGGTTGATAGGTGACTTTTTCATCTTTATTGATCACTTCATGAAGTCTACAGTAGGGACACTGCTCCTCAAGTCCAGCTACAGAGGAGTAGCAAGTTTTTGAAACTTGGTTGCCAAACCATTTTTGCATAGTATTGTTCATATAGCGAACTGTAAAATCTTCATTAACAACAAAAAGTCCAATTTCTATCTCATCAATAGCATGTAGGTATTGCTGTAAATTATGATTGGAGTCAGCCAATGCTTCCTCCGCCTGTTTTCTTTGTGTTATATCTTGTAGGTAGGCGATAACACCGTGAGGTTTTTGTGTTGTGTCTTTAAAAATAGATAGAGAGAGGTCAACATAGACATTATGCCCATCTTTACATCGAAAAAGTGTCTCTGTGTGATACTCATCATTTTGAAGCAAATAAGAGAGCATCTCTTGAAACTCTGATGCATCTCTGTTTTGAAACAAGATGGAGACATGTTGCCCTATAGCTTCTGTACTATCATAACCAAAAAGGAGTTTTGAACCTCTATTCCATGTCTCAATGGTACCATTGAGGTTGATAGAAATAACACTATCGTGTGTCTGTTCAATCATCTGTGCTAAGTGTTGTTGTTCTAATTCACTCTTTTTTTGTTCTGTAATATTTGTATGAATACCAACCATCTTAAGTGCTTGCATATTCTCATCATACTGAATAAAACCTCTTCCTAAAATCCAAATCCATTCACCATTCTTATGTTTTAGACGGTGAACGGCTTCTATTGTTGTTTCATGTTTTTGTAAGGTAGCAGTTACAGCGGACATAACTCTTTGTAAGTCATCAGGGTGGACAAGAGTTGACCAAGTGGAGAGATGGTTGGCAACTTCTTCATTTTCATAGCCAAGCATAGCGAGCCATTCATTTGAGTAGTATGCAGAATTGTCTAGCATATTCCATTCATACAGCCCTGCGTTGTAGCCAAGCAGTGCTAATTTAATCCTATTTTTTAACTCTATATTCTCACTCTCAAGCTCTGAACAAGCCATCAGACAACCTTCTTTTATTACTATGTAGAACAGTAAATAGTGTATTTATAAGATCATCTTATCCCAATATATTTAAATGTCTCCTGAAAGTACTTTTAGATTTCTTGGTTCTTCCATGCCTCTATGGCATCATTAAGACTCTCAAAACTATCGGCTTTACCTATAATAAAGACTTCATCAAAAATGTAACACGTTACACGTGTATTTGCTTCTAAAAGAAATACAGCATACTCCTCTGGTGTGTCTGATTGTACAGAAAGAACTCGCATACCATCGACCATATCACCTACAGCAACAACTGTATCGTACTCTACATCTATTAATTTTTTTCCATCACTATTATAAATCGCCATATGTACTCTTTTTTAGTATAATTTTAGCAAAAAAAGGGAAAAAGTATGCACTCCATTCTATTTGTTTGTCTTGGAAATATCTGTCGTTCACCTCTTGCCCATGGAGTTGCTCTTAAAGTAGCATCGCAAAAGTCTCAAAACATAGTAGTAGACTCTGCTGGAACAAGCTCTTTTCATGTGGGAGAGCCCCCTTGTGAAAACTCGATAAAAGTTGCTAAAATGCATGGCATAGAGATAAGTTCACAGCACTCTAGAGTGGTAACACAAGAAGATTTGAAGAGCTTTGAGCTAATAGTTGCACTCGATGAGAGTAACTACCAAGATCTAGTTGCGATGGGTGCTCAAAATATTTGTAAACTTGGAGATTTTGGTTATGATGGTGCAGATGTTCCCGATCCCTATTTCTATAGTGGATTTGAAGGATTCCATGAGGTTTATAAAATGATAGAAATTTGTGTAAATAATCTTTTTAGTGTAAAATCTCTTTAAGTAAAAGGAAAAAGAAAGTATGAAAATAGCAAAAAATATAACAGAACTGGTTGGAAACACTCCTTTAGTAGTGTTGAATACACCCTCAGAACTTACAGGTGCAACTATTTTGGGTAAATGTGAATTTATGAACCCTACAAGTTCTGTCAAAGATAGAATTGGGTTTAACATGATTCGTAGAGGTATAGAGTCTGGTGTTATTGTTGAGGGAACAACAATAATTGAACCTACGAGTGGTAACACAGGTATAGCGCTTGCTGCAAATTGTGCTGCTCAAAATATTAAACTTATTTTGACGATGCCAGAGTCTATGAGTATAGAGAGACGAAACCTGTTAAAAGCTTTTGGTGCAGAACTTGTTTTAACTCCTGCCGCAAAAGGGATGAACGGTGCTATTGCAAAAGCACATGAGCTTCAAAAAAATCTTGAAAATGCTATTGTTCTTCAACAGTTTGAAAATGAATCAAACCCAGAAATCCACGAGCTTACAACAGCAAAAGAGCTCTTAGATGACACGCAAAACAATATAGATGCTTTTGTGGCTGCTGTTGGAACAGGTGGGACACTAAGTGGTACCTCTCGCGTTTTAAAAGAGGCAATTGAAAATATTTCTATATTTGCAGTAGAGCCAGAAGCATCTGCTGTTCTCTCTGGGGAGAGTGCTGCTCCTCATAAAATACAGGGGATAGGGGCAGGTTTTATTCCAAAAAACTTAGATGTTTCTCTTTATGGTGAGGTCATTAAAGTAAGTAATGAAGATGCCATTGCTACTGCAAAAATGTTAGCAAGAAAAGAGGGACTCCTTGTTGGTATATCTGCTGGAGCAAATGTTTGGGCGGCAATGCAAGTAGCAAAAAGGGCAGAGTTTGCCGGAAAAACAATAGTGACTATATTATGTGATACCGGTGAGCGTTATTTAAGTACAGAACTCTTTAGTGAATAAAGTTTTTTTAGAAACCATAAGAGTAGAGCAGGGAAGAGCCCTGCATCTTCCCTTTCACCAAGAGAGAATGGAGAGAACTTTAAAACATTTTCATATTCAAAAAGAGTATATACTCTCTGAACTACTCTCTCCTCCACAATCAGGTATTTATCGCTGTCGTGTATGTTACTCAAATGAGAAGATCGAAATAGAGTATATTCCCTATGAAAAACATCTACCACAGCGTTTAAAAATGGTAGAAGCGGCTGACATCGCATATGACTATAAGTATGAAAACCGAGAAGTATTGCAGAGACTTTTCATGCAAAAAGGGGATGCCGATGATGTGTTAATTGTACAGAATGGTTTTGTACGTGATACTACCATCGCAAATGTTGCGTTTTTTAATGGGAAAGAGTGGTTAACACCAAAAGAGCCTCTTCTTTTAGGAACGACAAGAGCAAGGTACTTAAAAGAGTCAAAAGTAAAAGAGGCAGAGATACGAGTAGAAGAGCTAAGTAGCTATAAAAAAATGGCACTTATGAATGCTATGGTAGATTTTGCTATAATACCAGTAGAAAAAATAGAGGAAATAATGTGTTAGAAAATGTAATAGATGAACCAGGTTTCGCAAAAATAATGAAAAATAGTATTCAAGATGTGATTATTCACTTTTTTGAAAAAGAGCAAAATTTTGGGATTTTATGTAAAATTGAGGAGGTGAGTTTTCATCCACCTCTTCCTCAAGATATTAATGCAGAGTTCCGTCCTTTAACACTCTTTTTTCTTGCAGGTTATACTTTTGAAACTGCTCGTATTGAAGATGAAATGCTCATATTTGAAGCTGGTTTTGGTGCAGATAATTTCGGAAGTGTTGTTAGTGTACCACTTTTAAGTATTATGCAAATTATTATAGATGAAACACCTATTTTTATTAACCTATCTGTCTATAAAGAGAAAAAAAGTGTGCAGGTGAAAAATGAAAGTGATGAGAGTGGAGTTAAGAACTCTATGGCATCCTTTTTAAGTAATCCAGAGAATTCTAAGTTTTTAAAAAAGTAAGAAAAAGACTACTTACTACACTTTATTAAGTGATAGTAAGAAGTTCACTACATTATCAACAAATGCATCGTGCTTTCTATCTTTCATATAGGCAATGTAAAAGTTACGGCTAATTTTATGGTTTTTAAGTCTTGCTTCATAAAGTACACCATTATCAAGTTCAGATTTAATTACATGGCGAGACATAATAGAAACAAGTGGACGTTCAGCATTTTTATCTGCATGTAAAATAGACTCTTTAATAGCTGTTGGTGATGCTAAAACACCAATAACATTAAAGTTGTTACACTGTACACCCATCTCTTCAAACACTTCACTTGTTAGTTTTCTTGTATGAGACTCTTCATTTCTACAAATCCAATCACATCCGAAAAGATCATCTGCTGTAAGACTTTTTTTAAGTGGTTGGTTAGAGAAAACAACAAGTTCATCTTCTACCCATTCTCTGTAAATAATACCATCAGTAAAAATTGGAGACTCAATAAGTGCAACATCAATTTTTTTGTCTTCAAGTTGTTCAATAATATTTGAAGAGACATCTACATTCATAAATACTTCATTATCGATACGTTTTTTGATTTCACCAAGGTAGTTTGGAAGTACATAGTTTCCAATAGAAAAAGAAGAACCCATAACAAATGTAAACTCTTTGTTAATGATTTTTAAAAGCTCTTTTTCACTGTTATGAATAGCTTTTTCTAAACGTAGGGCAATACGGTAAAGATCTTCACCCTCTTTCGTGAGCATAATTCCATTCTTTTTTCTGTCAACAATTTTTGTGTCAAGGTAATCTTCAATAAATTTAATCTGCTGAGTAACAGCAGGCTGAGAAATCCCTAATTTAGCGGATGCTTTAGAGAAACTCTTCTCTTTTATGACCATCAAAAATGTTTGTAATTTTGCAAAATCTTTTAACATAATAATTCCTATAAGTAAACATAATAGTGAAATTATAACTCATAATTATAATTAATGCAATAGTTTTGTAATATTTAGTACAATTTAGATATAATAAAACTAATATAAATAAAATAGTGGTACTTATGGAAAAAATATTTAATAGGCTTAATGAGTCGCAAGCAGCAGCAGTAAAGCAGTCTGAAGGTCCGGTTCTCATACTCGCAGGTGCGGGAAGTGGAAAGACAACAACAATTATTTCGCGTTTAGCATATCTTCTTGAGGTTTTGGGTATTCCTGCTTCAAATACACTCACACTCACCTTTACAAATAAGGCTGCAAAAGAGATGAAAGAGCGCTCTCTCGCGATGATAGAGAATGTGGCTTATCCTCCGCTTCTATGTACTTTCCATAAGTTTGGACTACTCTTTTTAAAATTTAATATTCATCTATTAGGACGACAAAATAACTTTGTTGTCATAGACACCGATGATAAAAAACGAATAATTAAAAAAATAAACTCAGAACTTCCAACACCACTCATTGCAAGTGAAATATCGCGTTACAAAAATTCACTTCTTACTCCTGATGATGCTTATAAGCAAGCAGAACTTTTTAATTACAAACAGATAGCAGAGATTTATGGGGAGTATGAGAAATATTTACATGAAAATAATCTTGTAGATTTTGATGATCTTATCTCTTTAACGTACAAGCTCTTAGATGAAAACCCTGCTTTAGCAGAGGCAACTTCTAAAAAATACCAGTATATAATGATAGATGAGTATCAAGATACAAATGAGTTACAACTCAAACTTATTCAAAAGCTCTGTACAACACACAACAACATCTGTGTTGTTGGAGATGATGACCAGAGTATTTATGGCTGGCGTGGTGCACATATTCGTAATATTATGGAGTTTGATGAGGACTTTAAAGGTGCAAAAGTTTTTAAACTGGAAGAGAATTATCGTTCTAAAAAGCCTATTTTAAAAGTTGCTAATGCTCTTATTGAGCATAATCGTTCACGTTTAGGAAAAAAGCTCATAGCAACAAGAGGTGATGGTGATGATGTTGTTGTTCTTAACTCTCAAGATGAGAATGAAGAGGCAAGAAAAATTGCAATGAAAATTCAAAAACTACTTGACAGTGGTGTCAGTGCCAAAGAGATAGCGATTCTCTACCGTGTAAATGTACTCTCTCGTTCTGTAGAAGAGGGACTTAACCGAGCTGGTATTGCTTACAAGCTTGTGGGTGGTTTACGCTTTTATGACCGTGCAGAAATTAAAGATTTAATCTCTTATATCCGTGTTATTACAAATCCTCATGATGACTTCTCTCTCAAGCGTATTGTAAATAAACCAAAACGTGGTTTAGGAAAAGCAAGTGTTGACAAAATAGAACTTGCAGCACATGCAAATGAGACATCTATTTATGAGTACATTAAAAACTCAGATAAAGCTACTTTAGAAGCATTAGTAAAGAAGAAAAATACAGCAACACTGAAAGAGTTTGTTGCAAACTTAGATGAGGTAGCGCGTGTAGCGAGAGAGTCTACTTATGAATTTATAGATGTTTTAGAAGATACTTTTCATTTAAAGAGTATTTACAAGGGAATGCAAGATGAAGCAGACAGAGTTCTTAATATGGATGAGTTCTATGGTCTTTTCCGTGACTTTGTCAAAAAATCTCCAGAGAGCTCTTTAGATGAATTTTTAAATGAACTAACACTACAGAGTGAACAGGATCAGGTTGAGGGTGAGTCTATATATATGATGAGCATTCACGCCTCTAAAGGTCTGGAGTTTGAACATGTTTTTATTATTGGAATGGAAGAGGGCTTTTTACCACTCATTGGTGATGGAAGTGACTTAGAAGAGGAGCGGCGTTTAGGGTATGTCTCTATGACACGGGCAAAGGATGCCTTAACACTTTCTCATGTAGGTAGCCGTTTTTATAAAGGGCGAAGAAGTGACTTACAGAAGAGTCGATTTTTTAATGAGACAGGTCTCTGCCAGGGCTCTTTAGTTGTAGAAAAAAATACTGCGTTTAAAAAGGGTGACCTTGTACGTCATAAAATTTTTGGAACAGGACGTGTAAGTGGTGTAAGTAAGGCAGGAAGAGAGTTTAAACTCCAAATAAACTTTGCAGGTAATACTCGTGACATTCTTGCATCTTTTGTAGAGAGGTTATAGTTGGCATGAACCGTCTTTTTGTTGCATATAAACCGACTGGTATTGGTTCTAATCTTTTTCTTTCAAAGCTAAAACGAAAGTACAACACGAAAAAAGCAGGTTTTTCAGGCACACTAGACCCCTTTGCTAAAGGTGTTTTACTGATAGGTTTTGGATCTCACACAAAACTCTTTCGTTTTTTAAACAAAACGCCAAAACGCTACCGTGCGACACTCTGGTTAGGTGCTAAGAGTGACTCTCTAGATACAGAAATGATTGAGCAGGTCGATATACTCAAAGAGTTACCTTTAGAGGATGTCCAGCAGGCTGTTTGTTCTTTAGAAGGTACATTAGAGTATGAACCACCAATTTTTAGTGCAAAGCGAATTAATGGAATGCGAGCCTATGATTTAGCTCGTGCTGGAAAAGAGGTAAAACTCAATAAGATAAACTCTACTATATATGAGATGAAACTACTTCACTACAGACACCCATTTGTTACTTTTGAAGCAGAGGTGAGTGAGGGGACATATATTCGTTCTCTAGGAAGACTAATAGCACAAAGACTTAAGATAGAAAATGGAAGTCTCAGTGCACTTGAAAGGCTTAAAGAGGGTCAGTTTACTTATGAGGGAGAGAAGCCTTTAGATATTAAAAGTTCACTCAATATTCCAAAGAATGAGTATGTTGGTTTGGCTGAGAATGTAAGGTATGGAAGAGTTTTAGATTATGAAGACTTTACCATTCAAGAGGATGGAACCTATTGGTTAGATAATGGAGAGAATATTTCCATTATTACTATTAAAGATAAAAAAATTAGATATGAATTAGGGAGAATAGAATGTTAGTATTAGGAAGAAAAGAGAAAGAGTCTATAGTTATAGGTGATAACATCCGTATTGAAGTGGTTTCTATTGAGGGAAATGTTGTTAAGTTAGGTATAGATGCTCCAAAAGAGGTAAGTATTATTCGTGATGAACTCATAGAAGAGATTAAAGAGCAAAATAGAGCAGCAGCACACCAGACAGACTCTTCTGAAATCACACAACTAAGTGAAATTTTAGGAAAAAAATAGTCTCATGAAAAAGTACAAAGCATTTGCTAAAGTAAACATTTTTTTAAAAATAACAGGGACTCGTGGTGTTTACCATGAAATAGTCTCACGTTTTGTACAGGTAAATTCTCTCTATGATGAGTTAGAGTTTGTAAAAAAAAGTGACATAGATGCAAAGGCAAATGAGTTTAAAATCATTGGAGATTTCTCCTGCACAACAGAGCAAAATACAATTTATAAGGCCTATTTTGCCCTTAAAGAGGCGACACAGTCACAAAAACTTGAAGAGTTAATGCGTACATATGCGATTAAAGTAAGTAAACATATTCCTGCGTTTGCTGGTTTAGGTGGTGGAAGTAGTGATGCTGCAACATACTTGAAAATGTGTAACAATGTGCTTAATTTAGGTTTGAGCCTTCAAGAATTAGCAGCAGTTGGACTAAAAGTTGGGGCAGATGTTCCCTTCTTTATTTATGGCTATGCAAGTGCAAATGTCTCTGGTATTGGAGAGATTGTAGAGGAGTTCGAAGAGGAAGCTTTTGAAGTTGAGACATATACTCCAAAAATAGAGATTAGTACACCCAAAGTGTACAGATGTTATAGAGAGAACTTCTTTGCCCCTATTACTGAGAGTGAGAGTAGGGAGTTAAAAGAGAGTAACTCTTTAGATGTGTTAAATCGTATGACACCAAAAGAGGCAAATGACCTTTTCGCACCAGCACTTGAACTCTACAAAGAGTTGCAGAGCATGCAGAGAGAGGGTTACTTTTTTAGTGGTAGCGGTAGTAGTTTTTTTAAAGTAAAAGAAAAAGAGAGTAAATAGAGAATGGGTGAAACAATAGCGAAAAATAAGAAAGCATATCATGACTACTTTATTGAGGAGAAGTTCGAAGCTGGCTTAGTCCTAAAAGGGAGTGAGGTGAAAGGTTTACGTGCACATAGAGTGAATTTAAAAGATAGTTTCATTAAATTTGTAAAAGATGAACCTATTTTATTTAATGCACATATTGGTAGACTTGAAACGACACACCATTTTTATGGGCATGAAGAGAGAGGGAGTAGAAAACTTCTACTTCATAAAAAACAGATTCAGAAAATACTTAAAGCTGTTAATAGAGATGGTTATACAATTGTCCCTCTTCAGCTCTATTTTAACGATAGAAATATTGCAAAATTACAAATAGGTATAGCAAAGGGAAAACAGCTTCATGACAAACGCAATGACTTAAAAGAGCGTGACCAAAAACGTGATGTGGCTCGTGCAATGAAGGACTACTAAGTTTGCAATACCTTTTTACTATTTTCCTCCTCTTGAGTACACTACAGGCGTTTGACTCGAGTAAGGTCTCCTTTTATGAGAAAAGTGTTGCGAATGGGGAGAGTGCTCTGCTTCTGTTACAAGAGCAAAAAGGGGTAGAGTATCTTACTCTTCATTTAGGAAAAAAAACTTTTCCTATTGAATGCTTCTCAACAGAGCATTCGGTACTTATTCCTGTAAGTTATTACACGAAGGAGAGCGCTTTACATCCTAAACTTTTTTACAAGGAGCATGGAGTAGAGAAGTTTGAAGTATTAACACTTCTTGTACATGATGGAGCCTATGAGAAAGAGGAAATTCATGTGAGTAGTAAGAAGGTAAACCCTCAAGAGAAAAAAGTGCAAAAGCGGATTGCTGCGGAGTATAAAGAAGCGATGCAACTCTATGCAACACTTACACCTCATAATTACATTACAAAACCTTTTATACTACCTATAGAGAGTAAGATTACAAGTGCATTTGGTAAGGCAAGAGTCTATAACAACACACTTAAGGGCTACCATAGTGGTACCGATTTTCGTGCAAAAGTGGGGAGTAAAGTTCTTGCCGCGAATGATGGTGTTGTTGTCTTAGTAAAGGAGCGTTTTTACTCAGGCGGCACAGTTCTCCTTGACCATGGTAAAGGAGTCTACACATGTTACTTCCATCTGAGTGCATTTCATGTCAAAGAGGGTGAAAAAGTTCAAAGAGGCCAAGTTATAGGACTCTCTGGAGAGAGTGGACGAATAACAGGTCCTCATTTGCATTTTTCAGCTAGAATAAACGCTGTACAAGTTAACCCTTTACAGCTCATAAACATCATAAATAAAAACTTTTTTAAGGAGAGTGTACAATGACACTTTTTCAACTACTTATGTTAGGCGCATCTGCGTTTTTCGCTTACAAAATATATGAACATATTCAGACACTGCAAGATCCAAAAGAGGATGCTTCAAATGAAGAAGCTTACTCAGGAGAGCCAAATGAGAGAACAGCAGATGCTTTTTCTCCTTTTGATGCAACATCACTTCTAGAAAAAGCAGATGAAGCTATGCAAAAAAATGAACTAGATAAAGCTTTAGCAATTTACAGTGAAGCAAACATTAAAGAACCAAACAACGATGAAACACTATTTAAGATGGGTTATACACTCTCACTTCAAAAACGTTATGAAGAGGCTTTAGAGTACTTTGAAGAGGCACTTCAAATTGATGATGGAAACCCTTTTACCTATTTAGAAATGGCAAAAATATATGTAGCTGAGGAGCAGTTTGATAAGGCGAAAGTATCTCTACAAAAAGCTTTAGAAATCGAAGAAGATTTAGAAGAAGCTAAAGAGTTACTTCAGAAAATTACAAAGGATGATGCATAATGAGCATGAAAATATCTGAAATATATAGCTATTTAAATGAACTTTCCCCTTTTGAATTACAAGAAAAATGGGATAATTCAGGGCTTCTTTTAGGTGACTTTAGTGCTGAGGTTTCTCAAATTGCATTGAGTATAGATGTGGATGAAAACCTCATTAATTCTCTTGAGGAGAACACACTTTTAATTACACATCATCCTATTATTTTTGGTGGTTTAAAGCAGTTGGAATTTTCTAAATACCCAGCAAATTTACTGCAAAAAATGATACAAAAAAACATAAGCAATATTGCAATGCATACAAATTTTGATCAAACACACCTGAATGATTATGTCGCTCAAGAGGTTTTAGGATACAAAATTGCAAAAAAAGATGGCTTTGTTGCTTACTTAGATGTAAATGAGGATTTTGATACTTTTGCTACTAAAGTTTCAGCTGCATTTGGCTTAGAAATAGCACGCTGTGTGAAGTGCTCTTCATGGGTCAAAAGAGTCGCATTGACAACGGGTTCAGGCTGTTCACTCATGCGAAGTTTAGATGCAGATTGTTTCTTGACTGGTGATGTAAAATATCACGATGCAATGGAAGCAAAAAGTATTAATTTGTCGCTTATAGACATTGGACATTACGAAAGTGAACACTTTTTTGCACAAATTTTAGAAAAAAATTTGAAAAATTTAGGTTTAAAAGTTATAATTGCATCATCAGAAAACCCATTTACATATATACACCCTTAAAGGACATAAATGAACAACCACCTTCAACAGCTAATTGACCTATCTATAGTAGATAAAGATATTGATGCATTTGAACCACAAATTGAAGAAGCAAACTATAATTATGAAGCAGCTTTAGCAAAAACAAAAAGTATTGAATCAGACATTGAAAATCTTACACAAGAGATTAAAGATGAAGAGTTAAAAAAAGCAAAGAATGAACTTCACTTAAGTGAGCTCTCTGCAAAACTAGAAGAGAATGCAAAAAAAAGCGGCGATGTAAAAACTGAACGCGAAATGAAATCTTTACAACTTGAAGAAGAGATTGCTAAAGAGCAAGTAACTTTTGCAAATGAAGAGATTGCACGTTTAGAAAAAATTATTGAAGCGAAGAAAGAGCAAATAGAAGCTGCAAAAGAGACTTTAGTAGAGTTAAATGCTTCTTTAGAATCTGTAAAAGCTGATGTAGATGCGAAACTCGAAAAAATTAACAAAGAGAGACAAGCAGTATTTGTTAAAAAAGAGAAACTTCTTGGTGAAATGAACCAAAAAGGTCTTGCATTTTATCAAAAAATTCGTAGATGGGCAAAAAATACAACAGTTGTTCCTGTTGAAGAACAAGCTTGTATGGGTTGTCACATGATTATTGGTGATAAAGTATATGCAGATGTAATTAAAGGCGAAGAAATTACGACATGTCCTCATTGTGGTCGTATTCTTTACATGAAGCCTAACGAAGAGTAGGTTTGAAGCCATTTACGCTTTTTTACTATGTTGTAAGTGTGGTGCTTTTCTTTTTAGCACTACCACTCATAGTCTACTTAGCGTTTAAACAGAAGTACAAAGAGTCAATTCCCGCACGTTTTTTTCTTTTTAAAAATCCACCCTTTTCTAAACAAAATGCTATCTGGTTTCATGTCTGTTCTCTAGGTGAGGCACGTGCATTAAAACCTATACTCAAAGAGTTAGAAGAGAGAGATGTTCTCATTACAACTATTACACAAACAGGGAATAGTGAAGCAAAAAGGTATAAAGCGGAAGTTCGTTATCTACCTTATGAGATGTATTTACCCTTCTGGATAAAAAAACAGAAAACTTTAGTAGTTTTAGAAGCAGAGTTCTGGTATCTGCTTTTTGCAGTTGCTCGTGCTCGAGGTGCTAAAGTTATTCTTTTAAATGCTCGCATATCGGATAAAAGTGTAAAAAAATATTTACAATTTTCTTGGTTCTATGCAAAACTCCTCTCTTATGTAGAGAAAATTTATGTACAGAGTGAAGTTGATAAAAATCGTTTTTTAGCCTTAGGTGCTACAAATATTGAAGTTATTGGAAACATAAAACTAGCAACAGAGATTACTACCTCAAAAGAGTACAAGAAACCAAATGTGTTAAGCATTGTAGCGGGAAGTACTCATGAGAGTGAGGAGAAGTCTGTATTAGCTGCGTTTATTGAGTACCGTCGTCATAAAAAGGGAGTACTTATCGTTGTTCCACGACATCCTGAACGTTTTGAGAGTGTTTCGGAATTACTCTCCAAAGCTGCACAAGAGAATGGACTCTCCTATAGTCGTTTTTCACAAGAGAAAGATTTAGAGAGCGATATTGTGTTAGTAGATATGATGGGTGAACTAAATAATATTTACAAGATTAGCGACATAGCTATTTTGGGCGGTGCGTTTAATGAGAATGTTGGTGGGCATAACCCTTTAGAACCAGCATTCTTTGGATGTAAAATTATTACGGGAAAACACTTCTTTCATCAAAAAGAGCTCTTTAAGTATGTACATCATGTGCAGTATGTTGAGAGAGATGAAATTTATAGTGCTCTTGTAAAAGCAGAGGAGCTTCCACCCTCAATTATGGAAGAAAAAATAGATTTAGAACCTATTATTAAAAAATTAAAGGAGTCATAAAAAATGGCTACAGAAAAAGCATACAAATTATTAGCAGTACAAGAAGGCATTTCAAACAGTGCCGCAAAATCTATGATAGACAGAGGTCTTGTTTATGTAGGAAATAAAAAAGTGATGATTGCACGTGGAGAGATAGACGTAAAAACTAACTTCCGTGTTATGAAGTTAGAAAAAGCAAAAATCATATTTGAAAACGATGACATTGTTGTAGTAGATAAACCTGCTTATGTGAATTCAGACGAGATAGAGAGAGAGTTTAAACCAGCTGTTCTTCTTCACAGGTTAGACCGTGAAACTAGTGGTGTTTTAATGCTTGTGAAAAATGAAGAGTTCCGTACAAAAGCAATTAAAGAGTTTAAACAAGACAAGGTCTACAAAGAGTACATCGCTTGGGTAGAGGGTATTATGAGTGAGCCTATAGAAGTAGATAAAGCGATTACTACACAGAAAAAAAACAATAAAGCTTACTCAAATGTTTCTCCAAAGGGTAAACCTGCAAGAAGCGAGTTCTTCCCAGATATTGTTAGTGCAAATAAGACAAAAATTAAGTGTATCATTCATCATGGACGAACGCACCAAATTCGTGTACATCTGCGTTATGTTGATCACTCAATTATTGGAGATGAACAGTATGGTGGCCGTAAAGCAAAACGTGTAATGTTACATGCACATAAAGTCAGACTTTTAGGTATGGAGTTTGTTTCTCCTGAACCAAAAGAGTTTGTACACTTTCAGTAAGCAGCTACTACAGAGAAGATGCCTACATATTTTATAGGTATTGATTTAGCTTGGGGAGAGAAAAATGCCTCAGGTTTCTGCGTTTTGCAAAAACATGAAGGGCATTTAGAAATTGTAGAGTTGCAACTTCTCTATTCAATAGAAGAAATCTTTCAAGCGGTAAAAAAGTACCAAAATAGTACTCTTTATGTTGGAGTGGATGCCCCTCTTATTGTTCCAAATAGAGAGGGTAACCGAGCTATTGAGAAAGCCTTTAACAAAGATTTTGCTCCTTATAAAATAGCTATGCTACCTGTTAATAGAAATATTATGACCCAATATACAGATATTATTCGTAGTGAAACACTCTACACACTTTTAAATACTCTTACATTTACTCAAGGGAAACTCACACTCTTTGAAGTCTACCCACATGCAACTATAGCAGTCTGTTTTCATAACAATAAAATACTTCCATACAAAAGAAAAAAGGGAAGAAACAGTACATTTATTCGTGAACAATTATTAATATATAGAAGTTTTTTAGAAGCTGTAATAGAGAGTCATACTATATTTTCTGAAAATATAGAGCTTTTAAAAGGAAAAAACTTAAAACATTATGAAGATAAATTAGATGCGATTACCTCTGCATACACACTCTACTATACACAAAATAACCCTCATAAAATTTATAAACTAGAGGATAAAGAACTCTTTATAACTCCTATTTAAAGAACTATTAGATATAATCCACAACTTTTTATACCTAAATTAGAGGGAATTATATGTTTGATACTTTAACAGATTCGTTTACAAGCGCCATAAAAAAGATTCGTTTTCATGACGATGATAAGGCGCTTACAAAAGCACTCACTGAGTTGAAGAAAAATTTACTAAAAGCAGATGTGAATCACAAAGTTGTTAAAGAACTTATTGCCAAAGTACAAACGCTGACAAAAGAGAAGGGTATTGGTAAAGACCAGTTTCTTGAAGCTCTTCGTGAGACACTCTATGAGTTATTAGAAATAGGTGGAAACAAAGGCTTTATCTTTGCATCTAATCCTCCTACAACTATTTTAATGACAGGTCTGCAAGGTTCTGGTAAAACAACTACAACTGGTAAACTTGCTACATATTTAAAAAACAAACAGAAAAAAGTTCTTATAGTTGCAGCCGATTTACAGCGTTTAGCAGCAGTAGAACAGTTACGTCAAATTACTTCACAAATTGAAGTTGAACTTTATGAAGATGAAGCAACAAAAAATCCTGTAGAGGTTGTGAAGGCAGCACTTGAGTATGCAAAATCAAAAATATTTGATGTTGTTCTCATAGATACGGCAGGTCGTTTAGCTATTGATGATGAACTTATGAAAGAGTTAGAAGAGGTTAAGAAAGTTGCACAGCCAGATGAAATCTTTTATGTTGCAGACTCTCTAACAGGTCAAGATGCTATCCGTACAGCGACAACATTTAAAGAAAAAATTGGTATTGATGGTGTGATTCTCTCAAAATACGATGGTGACTCTAAGGGTGGTGTAGCACTTGGACTCTCTTCTCAAGTTCAGGTACCACTTCGTTTCATCGGTATGGGCGAGAAGATGGAAGACCTTGAAGTGTTTATTCCTGAACGTATTGTCAATCGTTTAATGGGCTTTGGAGATGTTGAAGGTCTTGCTGAAAAAACAGCAAATATTATAGATGAAAAAGATGCAAAACGTCTTACTAAAAAGATTCAAAAAGGGAAGTTTAACTTTAACGACTTTTTAGAACAGATGGAATCGATGAAAAAAATGGGTAGCATGAGCTCTATTATGGGAATGATTCCTGGTATGAGTGGTATGAGTAAAGCTATTAAAGATTTTGATTTTGAAAATTCTGGTGAATTAAAAAATATTAAAGCGATGGTAAGTTCTATGACAGCTAAAGAGCGTGAGAACCCAGACTTATTGAACAACTCTCGTAAGCAAAGAATTGCAAAAGGGTGTGGTTTAAGTGTTATTGAGATTAACAGAATGATTAAACAGTTCAAAAATGCAGGGAAAATGGCGAAGAAGTTCTCTGGAAAAAATGGCATGAAACAGCTTCAATCTATGATGGGGCAGATGGGTGGTGCTGGTGGAATGGGTGGACTCCCTCGTTAGTCAAATTTAGCTTTAAGAAAAAATTCGATATAATTCCACTATCGTTTTACTTCCGAAATAATCCCTCTGTGATTGGAAGGTATCTTACTTGTAAGATATAAAACGCCAAAAGGCGGTAAGAGGCACAATAAACTACTTGTATTTTATACAAACACATTTATTCTGCAAACAATACCCCGCAAAACTATTTAAATTTTAAGGAAATAACATGACAGTAATTAGACTTACTCGTATGGGAAGAAAAAAGAGACCATTTTACCGTTTAGCGGTAACAGATAGCCGTAAACGTAGAGATGGTGGTTGGATTGAACTTATTGGTCACTACAACCCAATGAACGAAGAAAAAACTCTTGTAGTTGATAACGAAAGATTAGATTACTGGTTAAGCGTTGGTGCTAAAATGAGTGATCGTGTTAAAAAGATAACTGGTCGTTAGTAGTTATGATAGCTGATTTTGTCGCTGATTTTGCAAAACTTATTGCTTCTCATCCTGAGGATGTAAGAGTAGAAGTTCAAGAAGGCGATGAAGTAACAGAGATTGTTCTCTATGCTAATCAAGCAGATATTGGTAAGCTGATTGGGAAGAGTGGTAAGATGATTGGTGCTATTAAAACTGTCATCTCTGGCTGTAAAGCTAAAGATGGTGTGAGTTATAGAATAAATGTCGAAGCACTCTAAAGAACAACTACTCCATATTGCAACTCTTGGCAAAACTGTCGGGATTAAAGGTGATATGAAGTTTCATGATAAATCGGATTTTCCAGAACAGTTTCAAGTAGGAAGCTCTTTTTTAATTAATAAAAGAGAGAGAATTACTTTGACTGATGTAAACCTTGAGCGTGGTCTTGTTAAAATTAACAATATCACAAATATCGAAGATGCTAAAAAGTTTACCAATGCAAAACTTTTTACAACTTATGAAGAGACAAGAAAAAATTGTCACCTTGAAGAGGGTGAGTACTTTTTCTTTGATTTAGAAGATTGTCAAGTATATGAAGATGGAAAACTTCTTGGTGTTGTCAAGGAAGTTGAGAGAATAACCATTACAAACTATTTAAGTATAGTTACAGATGAGAGTTTAGTTCAAGATGGTTTAGCAAAGAGCTTTTTAGTTCCTTTTATAGAACCATTTAAAGTTAGTGTAGATATAGAAAGAAAAGTCATCGAGTTAAAAGGTGCCTTGGATATTCTAGAAGCTTCCTAATGAAGTACACTTTTGTTACACTCTTTTCAAATTTAATAGAGGGTTATTTTAAAGACTCTATATTAAAGCGTGCTATTGAAAAAGATCTTTTAAGTGTTCACTACAGTGATCCTAGAGAGTTCTCAACAAACAAGCACTCTAAAGTAGACGATACAGCTGTTGGAGGAGGAGCCGGAATGGTTATGAATCCTCAGCCTCTATTTGACTGTTTAGAAAATTTGAAAAGAGAAGATGAAAATGTTCACATAATTTTTTTAACTCCAGTTGCAAAGCCGTTTGTGCAAAATGATGCCAAGCGCTTAGCAACTAAGTCCCATATAGCTTTTGTGAGTGGAAGATATGAGGGGATAGATGAGAGAGTTATTGAAAAGTATGCGGACGAAGTATTTTCTATTGGTGATTACATATTAACAGGAGGGGAGCTTGCTTCTCTCGTTATATGTGATGCTGTTAGTAGAAATATAGAGGGAGTTTTAGGAAATAGTGATTCATTAACTGTAGAGAGTTTTGAAACGCCACTTCTTGAAGCACCCTCATTTTCAAAGCCTAAGAATTATGAGAGTTTAAGTGTTCCATCAGAATACTTAAAGGGAAATCATAGTAAAATTCGCTCACTAAAACTAGCTATGTCAGAGTCTAAAACAAAGTTTTTTAGACCAGAACAGCTACTAAAGCATAGAACAAGGAAATCTTATGAGAAATAAGTACATAGAAAACTTTGAAAAAGCACAAATTGCTGAGAAAACAATTCCAGATTTTCGTGCTGGTGATACTGTACGTTTAGCCGTAACAATTAAAGAGGGTGACAAATCTCGTATCCAAGCATACGAAGGTGTTTGTATTGCTAAACGTGGTCAAGGAACTGGTGCTACAATCACAGTTCGTAAAATTGGTGCTAATGGTGTTGGAATCGAAAGAATTTTCCCACTTTATACTGATTCAATTAATGATATTAAAGTTATTCGTCGCGGTCGTGTTCGTCGTGCTAAACTTTTCTACTTACGTGAACTTGCTGGTAAAAAAGCTCGTATCAAAGAACTTAGAAGAAAATAATTCTTCTAGGCTCTTTGCCTTCATTTATTCTCCCTTCCCTTTTTTAAAATCAAATACTTTCTAAATATATACAAAATATTCATAACTTTTTTAAATTTAAATAATCTTAGAGTAAATTACTAATTTCATAGTATAATAATTCCAATTATATTTAAATGGAATTTACATGAGCTATCTACACGATTTAAAAACAGTAGTAAATATTAACTCTTACACAAAAAATAAGAGTGGTGTTGATGCTGTTGGTCTTATCTTTGACAACTGGTTAGAGGATTTAGGCTTTGAAACGACTCTTTATAAACGCGAAGAGATAGGAAATCATCGTTACTATACATCTCCCGAACTCCCAAATGAAAAAAAACTTCTACTTTTAGGACATATTGACACTGTTTTTCCTCCCAATACTTTTAATGAATTTACAGATGATAGCGAATGGGTCTATGGTCCTGGTGTCTGTGATATGAAAGGTGGGAACATCGTTATGTTAGAAGCTCTTCGTGAGCTCCATAGGCACAATATCCCTATTCGTAATATTGATATTTTACTTGTAAGTGATGAAGAGACAGGGAGTGATGACTCTAAATATGTAACAAAAGAGATTGCTTCAAACTATGCTTACTGTTTTGTGTATGAGGCTGCAGGTGAAAAGATGGAAATTGTGAGTGCTAGAAAAGGTGTAGGAACTTTTTTCATTGACATAGAGGGAAAGGCTTCACATGCTGGGAACCATTATACTCAAGGAAACGATGCTAATTTAGAAGCTTCACATAAACTCCAAGCACTCGTAGCACTCACGAACTTAGAAAAAGGTACCACTGTAAATGTTGGAAAAATTGAGGGAGGTATAGGTGCAAATACAATCTCTCCTCATGCAAAGTTAACATTTGAGCTACGTTATAAAAGTGTTGATGAACGTGACAGAGTACTAAAAGCTGTAGAAAAAATTGTAGATAATGCCTATGTCGCAGGGACCATCTCAACTTTGAGTGGTGGTATACAAAGAGATGTCATGCAGACAACACAAGAGACACGAACATTAGTTGAAAATATTGAGAAAATTACAAAAAAACCTCTTCTAAGTGAAGAGCGTGGTGGTGTAAGTGATGCTAATATTGTGAGTTCTTGTGGTGTTGTTACCTTAGATGGTTTTGGTCCTTTTGGGGATGGTGACCATACAGTAAAAGAGAGAGCAAATAAAGAGAGTTTTGAGAGTAGAATAGAACTTAGTAGAGTTTTACTACAACATTTTGTAAATAATTTAGATTTTAAGGGAGAATAAATATGGCAGATAGAAAAGTGGGAATGTGGTTATATAGTAATGGTGGTGGTGATAAAATTGCAAAGAAAATAATAAAAAAACTTAAAGAGAGAGATATTGAGACACTCAATAATCTTAATCTTCGTCATGCAATTGCAAAAAATGGACATATTATTTACCATGGTAAAGAGCATCATGGTGAAAAACTTGATAAGTTAGATCTCTTTTTCTCTTATAATGCAGGGGAACAGACACAATACCAGATGTATTTATATCAAGCACTTAACCGTGTTATACCTATGATTAACTCTTATGATGCATTTGCATTGAGTGAAGATAAGTTTCATACATCATTCATTTTAAGAAATCATGGAATTAAAACAGCTGACTATAAGCTTTGTCATCGTGATGATGGTCACGAACTCAATAAAATTATTAAAAAATGGGACAAAATGGTTTATAAACCAACTGATGGTTGGGGTGGAGTTGGTCTGACTAAAATTGAGAATGAAGCAAATTTAGACATGTTAATGCCATTTTTAAATCAGATGGATTTACGTTACTTTTATGTTGAAAAGTTTATAGATTATGACAACACCGATTTCCGTGTTGATATTGTAGATGGTACATTTGTTTCATGCTATGGAAGAAAAGCGAGTGGAACAGACTGGAGAACGAATGTTACAAGTGGTGGTTCAGTCTTTATGCGTGAAGCTAATGATGAGATTATAGATGTAGCTATTCGTGCATGTAAAGCAACAGGTGTAGACATTGGTGGTGTAGATATTATATATGATCGTGAAAAAGAGGAATATATAGTTTTAGAGGTCAATGGAATCCCTGCTTTTGCCACTCCAGAACAGGAAAAAATGGGATTAAACTTTAATGATAAGAAAATAGATTTAATTGTGGATTTAATTGACAGAAAAACGAAGTAAGAGTATTATTCCAAAAAAATTTACTATGAAGGTAGCGCGTTGAGACAACAATATACATCATATGATGAGTGTGTAGACTTTTTTAAAGCTGCACAAAAAAAACATCCTGAACTCCTAAGTGTAGAGGTCATTGGAAAGACTTGGGAAGAGCGAGAGATTATTGCTGTAAGCATTACAAAAAATGTAAAAACAGCAGATGAGAAGCCTGCACTCTTCTATACAGGAACTATACATGCACGTGAGTGGATTGGTATAGAACTCTCTTTAGCATTCGCAAAGTATATTTTAGAACATATCGACTATGATCCGCGTTTAAATAGGATTTTGAACTCCACAACTCTTTACATGGTTCCATGTGCAAATCCAGATGGGTTTGAGTACTCTCGTAATCACTTCTCTTTTTGGCGTAAAAACCGCAGAAATAATGGAGATGGGACATTTGGTGTAGATTTAAACAGAAACTTTAGTATAGGTTTTTCACCAAACAAAAATACCTCTTCTAATGTTTACTCTGGACCTCATGCGTTTAGTGAACCAGAAACAGTGGCGTTAAGAGATTTTGTCGAGAGTCATGAGAACATCACAATAGCCCTAGATTACCACTCTCAAGGAAATGTTTTTTTTCCAGCACATAATTTTATTCATGAAGATGCAGAAGATGCTGTGGATTTAAATATATTAGCATGTAACATGGCTGAAGAGATTAGAAAAGAGTCTGGACGTGAGTATGGTGTACACATGGGGAAACCACCTGTACATCTTATATCTGGAAGTGGTAGGGAGTACTACTACTCTAAAGGGGCACTCTCTTTAGTTGTTGAAGTAGGTACACGTAATATTAGTGATTACATAGAACATATGAGTGAAAATATTGAAGAGAATGTACCTGCGTTAATGATGGCTCTTAATGAAGTAAAGAACTATACTAAAAATAATACACTGCAAAGACCAGAAAATTTCAAAGCTGAGAGTGTAAGTGCAAGAGAGGTAGAACTCAGCTGGGATTATAAAGATGATGATTACAGATATTTTGAAATCTACAGATCATCAAAACTTAAAGGTTATGCACAAAATTCAAATAGAATAGGGATGACTAAACTAAAAAGTTTTAAAGATAGTAACTTAAAACCTGCGAAAAATTACTACTACTATGTTCGTGCTGTATGTAGAGAAGAGAATAAAAAATCTGCTTTTGCACAACTTGTAGGTATCCGTACGCAGCCATCTGACAATATGTTTAGTAAAATTCTCTATCCTCAAGCTGATAAAATTGGTTATGTTGGAGAGAAAACAAAGAAAAATCGTGAACATTTTGGAAAAAATTCAATGTTTGTTGGTATTTCAAATGCAAAAGGTGAGTGTTTTGGAGTTGCTGGATTCTCTCTATCTACTATTCCGGAAAATGCAAAAATCACAAAAGCAACCATTTCATACTATCCAATGAATAGAGTCTCTGTTCAGGTTGAGAGTTATGGTGAGTGGAGAGTAGGACAGATTGACGAACGCAATATAGATAGCATACATAGTTTTGATGACATTAAAAATGCAAAAATGTTAAGTTACATAGGTGCACCTACACAATCATACCAACTTTCACAAGGTATCTGGAGAACCTATACCTTTTCAAATAATGAAGTTTCAGTATTACAAAAGTCACTCAAACGTAGAGAAGCATACTTTAGAATGGAAGGACCAGCCTCTTTACCACTTGATAGAGCCTCTCAACTCATGCAGTGGGATATAGGATATGGACAGTTTAGTGGAGGTTTAACATTTAGACCAAAACTTGACATCTCTTATACTATAGATGAAGCAAAATTAGATTTACAATCTTCTAATGAGTTTACAGTAAACCAAGATGATGTGAAAGATACTTCTTTATACTCAGGTTATGACAAAAACTCTAATAAGCGTTATGGCTGTATAGAGTTTGATTTAACAAATTTACCAGATATGCATAATACTGTTATCTCTAATGCTTATATAGATTTAGAGGCATTTAAAATTAATTCAAAAAGTACACTTCGTTTTCACATAGAGATGATTGCACCAATCAAAGGTGAATTAAGTTATGAGAAAATTCAAAATAGAGAGATTATAGAACGTATAGGTTACGATGTAAGTATCTCTGAATTAAAAGAGACAGCAAAACAACGTTTTGTATTTGATAGATATGCAATTAATCAATTAATAGAGATGTCAAAAGAGACAAATAAAGTTCTTTTCGTTATCTCTGCATCTTCTCAAAATAGTGTAGGTAAAAATGAAGGTGTAAACTGGTTAGATGATAAACGAGTGAAAAGACCAACATTAACACTTCTCTATATGAAAAAAAGAAGAAATCCTCCTAAAAAAGTAACTAACTTGAGACATACTATAGAGAATGGAATAGTGCGACTTGATTGGGATGCTCCTAAAGATGATGGCTTTGCAGGTGTAATTGTTGTAAAGAATCCATTTAAAGTACCATGTTCACCATATGATGGACAAAAGTTATATGGAGGAAGTGATACATACACTTATGATAACTTTGGAGATAAAGAGGTACATAAGTACTATGCTGTCTTCTCATACGATGATGTACCAAATTTTTCTGAACCAGAATATATAGAGATAAACAAATAGTAAAGAACAGTTATAGTTAAAAAAGTACAAAAAAGAGGGGAATTTAAAACTTTCGCCAATTCCCCCAACACTTTAAGCTTTCTATAAGCTACTTCCCCCTATAATTC
>Ga0256843_1000497_pt1 | contig 33712 bp, 37 predicted proteins | sample AlvinellametaG_FD_191572 | JGI IMG/M metagenome (GOLD analysis project Ga0256843, IMG submission 191572) | Pompeii worm associated microbial communities from hydrothermal vent at the East Pacific Rise, Pacific Ocean - Alvinella | ecosystem: Host-associated > Annelida > Integument > Unclassified ...
AACTTTTTTCTTTTTTATTTTATAGATCTTGGCTTACTCTTATCTTTTTAAATCTTTTTGTTTTATTTTCGTTAAAAAATGATGCTTTTAGTTTTAAGTGGCTATAATGTCTATTAGATGAAAGATGAGTGTGGAAAAATATATTTCTTCTCTATTTGGATTCGACTTTATTCAAAGATTAATTTCTTTGAGAGGTTATATATTTACAAAAGGTACGACAATGGCAGAATTAGTTAATGGAACTGTGAAATGGTTTAACGATGAAAAAGGTTATGGATTTATTGAGCAAGCAGGAGGAGGAGCGGACGTATTTGTTCACTTTAGACAAGTAAACAACCCAAGTGGTGGTCGTGTCTCTCTTGCAGATGGTCAAGCAGTAACTTTCGAAATCGGTGAAGGTCAAAAAGGTCCACAAGCTGAAAATGTAACGCCAGTATAATTTTACTGTCTATGAGGTGATATTTCACCTCACTCTTCTTTTTTATACTCCTCTTTATTTTTACTCTCTTTTTTATTCACTAGAACATCTTTTAACTTTATGGCATAATTTAGTCTATTGTTGATATAATGTCGCCGAAAATAAACCTAAATATGGACGAAAAATAATGCACAGATTTGAAGCTTACCTCAAAAAGAATCTCCCTTCGGTAGATAGCTTTCATCCTCACTATAATGCTTCTCTTGCACAAATGTTATTAGCAGGTGGAAAACGTTTTCGTCCAATGTTGTTGCTTTGTGTCGTTGAGGCGTATGAACCTCTTCTTTATGAAAACGCTTTAGCTCCTGCTTTGGCATTGGAGTTTTTGCATACCTACTCTTTGATTCACGATGATCTTCCTGCAATGGATAATGCTGATTTGCGTCGGGGATTCGAAACTCTTCATAAAAGTTATGATGAAGCTACAGCAATTTTAGCAGGGGATGCTCTGAATACAGAGGCATTTTACCATATTGCCTCTGCTTCGTTGCGTGATGATATTAAGATCAAGCTTGTTGAGCTTTTAGCACGAGATGGTGGAACTTATGGAATGGTCTTGGGACAATCTATTGATCTACATTTCGAAAATGAACCATTAACCTTAGAACAGGTAAAGGTATTGCATCGTAATAAAACAGCAAAGTTAATTGCTACAAGTCTTTTGATGGGGGCGGTTATTGTTGGTCTTGATGCTCAAAGGAAAGATCGACTTTATAATTTTGGTATTGATTTGGGATTGTTGTTTCAGATTCAAGATGATATCATTGATGAGACTCAGAGCGAGATTGAGGCAGGGAAATCTACAGGTAAGGATGGCGATAAAAACTCTTTTATTAATTTAATTGGATTAGATCAAAGTATAGAAGAGGCAGAAAAATTAGCCAAAAAACTAGAGCGAGAGTTAGAGGATTTTGATTTGCCACTTAAAGAGAAATTAAAAAAGATTTTAGGTGCTTATCTCTATCGACATCGTAGTGAAGCGATGGATTTTTTAGTATAAAATGATTCTATTTTATACTGAAAAATCTATTTATCAAGGAATGAAATAATGGCAATGACAGAGCAAAATATTATGCGTAAAAAGATGGCAAATACCATTCGGTTTTTGGCCGCAGATATGGTGCAAGAGGCAAACTCTGGACACCCTGGTGCACCGATGGGATTGGCAGACATTGCTGTGGTTTTGAGCGAGCATCTTCGACATAATCCTAAAAATCCTCAATGGCTTAATCGAGATCGTTTGGTCTTTTCTGGAGGACATGGCTCTGCATTGATCTATTCTCTGTTGCATCTATGGGGTTATGATCTCTCTTTAGAGGATCTTAAGAACTTTCGTCAGTTGGACTCTAAGACACCTGGACATCCTGAATATGGACATACCCAAGGGGTAGAGATAACCACAGGTCCTTTGGGACAAGGGGTTGCTAATGCAGTAGGTTTTGCCATGGCAGCAAAGTATACTGCCAATCAGGTTAATTCAGAGACATGTAAGTTGATTGACCATAAAGTTTACTGTCTTTGTGGTGATGGAGATCTTCAAGAGGGGATCTCTTATGAAGCATGTTCTCTTGCGGGTCACTTGAAATTAGAGAATTTGGTACTGATTTATGATAGCAATGCCATTACCATTGAAGGGGATACCTCTATTGCATGGAGTGAAGATGTGGCAATGCGTTTTGAAGCACAAGGTTGGGATGTTAAGAAGATCAATGGTCACTGTTATGATGAGATTGATCGCGTTTTAACTGAAGTTCAAGAGGCATCCAAGCCTACATTGATTATTGCCAATACCATTATTGGAAAAGGTGCAGGAGAGCTTGAGGGGTCTGCTACAACACATGGAGCACCTCTTGGAAGTGATATTATTGCTGCATCCAAAGGGAAAGAGGGCTTTCCTGATGAAAAATTCCATATTCCAGAGGATGTACTGCTAAGATTTAGATGTGCTTTAGAGCAGGGGGAATTGCTTGAAAAAGAGTGGATTCATCTACATAAACAGGCACCATTGATTGAGCAGAATGAAGCGATGAATCGAATGCTTAATCCTGACTTTTCAGCCATTGAGTTTCCTGACTTTTCTGAGAGTGGTGCAATGGCAACACGTGACTCTAATGGTAAGATTCTCAATGCTATTGCCAAAGCCATTCCCTCTTTTGTTGGTGGTTCAGCAGATTTGGCACCTTCAAATAAAACAGAACTTAAAAGTATGGGAGACTTCCCTAAAGGGAGAAATATTCACTTTGGAATTAGAGAGCATGCGATGGCGGCTATTACTAATGCTATGGGACTCTATGGTACTGTGATCCCATTTAATGCAACGTTCTTTGTCTTTTCCGATTATCTTAAGCCTAGTGTCCGTATTGCGGCATTGACTAAGATTCAGAACTTTTTTGTCTGGACACATGACAGTATTGGGGTAGGCGAGGATGGACCAACACATGAGCCCATTGAGCATATTTCTCAATTTAGAGCACTTCCTAACTTTTATCTATGGAGACCTGCGGATGCTACAGAGAATGTAGAGGCGTGGAAAACAGCACTAAGTATCAAGGCTCCTCATGGATTTGTACTTTCTCGTCAAAAGCTTAAAACCCTTAAGCCCAAAAGAGATTTTGGTGAGGTTGCCAAGGGTGCGTATGTAATTAAGCGACGCAAAGATGCCAACTTTACATTAATGGCAAGTGGATCCGAGGTGATGCTCTGTCTACAAGCTGCATGTCATTTGGAGATCTTAGGTATTCGTGCTAATGTGGTCTCTGTCCCTTGTTTGGATCTCTTTAATGAGCAGGAGAGTACCTATAAGCAAGAGGTAATTGATCCTACGACTAAAGTACTTGCAGTAGAAGCTGCAACAGCAACCGAGTATTATCGTTATGCTGATGATGTGCTAGGAATGGAAAGTTTTGGGGCTTCGGCACCTGCAGATTTGCTTTTTGAGAAGTTTGGATTTAGTATCGAAGGTGTTATGAAACGTGCTTGTGCTTTGATGGATGTTGAGTATCGTGTGGTAGATCTTGGAAAATGTTAATTTTTGATTAACGGTTGATTTACCTTTTTTGAATAGAATCTTAAGAATTAAAAATATATAAAAGGATATAAATGATTAAAAAAAGTATAAAGATAGCAGTTACTTCACTGCTATTGATGAGTGTAGCATCTGCTACAGAGAGTTTTGGAACCGTTAATGGTGAAAAGATTAGTGCAGATGAGATTGCTCAGACGTTAGGACAACAAGGGATTGAGTTCTCTGCACTAAACAAAGAGATGCAAAAGCGTGTCTTAGATATGGTGGTTGATCGGAAGCTTCTTTCTCAACATGCTTCAAAAACGAAGATTGCAGAGAGTGAAGATTTTAAAGAGAAGTTAGAGCTTCTAAAAAAAGAGCTTATTTTAAACCTCTGGATGGAACAAGAGGCAAAAAAGATCGAAGATAGCATCACTGATGATGAAATCAAAGCTGATTATGAGAAAAATAAAGATGCCTATAAGGTACCTGCACAACTCAAAGCACGACATATTCTTGTGGAGACAGAGGATGAAGCCAAGGCGATTATAAAAGAGTTGGAGGATTCCAAAGATCCTAAAGCAACATTTATTAAATTGGCAAAAGAGAAGTCAACAGGACCCTCTGGACGTGATGGTGGTGATTTGGGTTGGTTCTCTTTGGATCGTATGGTTCCTGAGTTTAGCCTAGCAGCAGATAAGCTTAAAAAAGGTACCTTTACCAAAGAGCCTGTTAAGACACAGTTTGGTTATCATATTATCTATTTGGATGATCGAAAACCTGCAGGGACTAGAAAACTTGAAGAGGTAAAAGATCAGATTCGAGCCAAATTAAATCGTGAAAAGTTTACAGCATTTATGGATGAAACTGTTAAGAATTTGAAAAAAGATGCCAAGATTGAACTTAAAAATCCTTAATCTCTAAGGTTGTTTAGGGAGGGGCTTCTCTCCCTATTCATTTTTTCCTCTAATCCATTCCAGTGCTTTTGTTAAGTTAAAGCTAACACCAAAGGCTGTAGTTGGGGTGTATCCCATACTCGTTTGTATTTTTGGAGCTTCATCGGCTGTCCAGATTTCACTAATAAAAAACTCAATATTTTCACTAAAGTGATACCCTAGACCTATTCCCATAGATTCATTGGGTGTTTTAGAGACTTTTGCCAAAAGTTTTAGGGAGAGGTTTTTATAAAACTGCTCTTTGGGATAGGTTGTGGAGATATCACCCCATTTATAATTAATACTAAAATAGAGAGAAGAGGGCTCTTCTTGTTCAATAAACTGCTCACGTTCAGGATCATAGTAGAGTGACTTGATGCTTGATATCAATAGATCGGTTGCGAGGTAGAGATGATCCTCTTTCCCGACAAAAAAACTTACATGAATGCTTTGGTTTGTATCTGAATTGATTGCTTCTATGGTTGTATCAGATCGAATGAATTTGGGCTGATAGTATACACATTGAGATGGTACCTGAAAGCGTGGAGCAAAGACAACCCTTTTGGGATCAAGTCTCATGAACTGCTCTTTTCCAAACTCAAATAATCTTAATAGATCTTGAGAGAGTCGAGAGGGTTTTGGGGATTCATGGAGTAAAACTTTTTGTGTATTGGGAGGAACCTCTATGAGTATTGGAGGATCTTTGATTTCATGAAAGAGTTTGGTTTGATCTAGATCTCGGAGTTTAATTGGATCATTATCACTAGGACACGGTAAGATCTCCAACTCACGAGAAGATGAGGCAAAAAGGAGGGTTGAGAGTAGAAGGGGAAGAAGGGATTTCATGATAGACTCCTTAAGTGTCTTCTTCCCTTATCATACTCTTTTTTGACTTAAGATTTCTTAGGAGAGGAGTCCTCGGACTTCATCTTCATCAATCAGATCTTTTTCATATTTTACCACCGCAATATTCTCTGTTTCATTAATATAGGTCTCTGCGATTGCCTCATGTTGGGTGAGTTCTGCAATCTTATTACGATCAAAGATATCAAGTGGAAGATAGACATTTCCTCGATTATTGGGACTAGGCATGGTTGCTACCCAAACAAACCAAACCACAGCAATAACCAATACCACAAGGGCAAGGGTAGCACGACCATAATGTCCCATAAGGTATCCAGCTAAAAGACCACCTAGGGTAATGCCGATATATCCAAAGGTATTGGCAACTCCAATGGCTGCCCCTTTTTGATGAACCTTGGCAAATTTACTTACAAAGCTCTGTAGAAGTGGTTCAAACATCATAAATCCAATCATAAAGAGTGAAACTCCTACTCCAAAGAGCAGTGCAGAGTTGGCAAAGCCCATGGCTAGAAAGCCTAAAAAGATAGAGCCAACCGAGACCATAAAGACCTCTTTCCCTTTGCCATATTTTTCACCAAAGATGGCAGAGGGACCCATGGCTAGGATTCCTAGTACAATAGCAGGAAGATAGATTTTCCAGAGCTCTGCACGACTCCATCCAAAGCCTCCCTCTTGAGGAGAACCTGTCATGACAATGGGAATAATAAAAAATGCCATGGTCATCACTGAGGAGTGAAAAAGAAACGTAATGTACATGCGTGTGAGTGCTTTGTCTTTAAAGACATCAAAAAATTTTGACTCCTCTTCACTATAGCTATGGACAATCTTAGGAGGTTGAGGGACTGCTGTAAAGAGAATGGCAATTGCCATGGTTGAGAGAACAGCTACAATCCAAAAGAGTTTATCCACTCCCCAGTTTCCACCTACAATAGGTGCAATAATCATTGCTGCAGAGAAGCTCATTGCGATAACCCCACCCATAATTGCCATGGCATGGGCACGCTGTTCCTCTTTGACTAGATCGGCGATCATCGCTGTTACTACAGAGCCAATGGCTCCTGCCCCTTGGAGAAATCGACCAATAAGCAGTAGATAGATATTATCACTCACTGCACAGACGATGGATCCCAAAATAAAGATGAGCAGTCCAATAAAGAGGGTCTTTTTACGTCCAATACGGTCACTAAGTCGTCCAAAAGGGACTTGAAAAATTGCTTGGGTAAAGGCGTATCCACTCATTGCTGCACCTGCTAAAAATGGGGTAGCCCCCTCTAACCCAATGGCATACGCCGAGAGTACAGGTAGAACAATAAAGAGTCCAAAAAATCTCAATCCGATAATTGAACTCAGAGGAAGTATCTGTTTAAACATATTAATATCTCCATTAAGATAGAATTTGTCTCATTATATAGATAAAAGGTTAAGTATTGATGAAATTGGTTTTAGCGACAGGAAACAGGGGCAAATTACGAGAGTTTAATCAGTTGTGCCGTGATGAGCTGTTGGCTTTTTCAGATCTTTTGGGGGAGATTGAGATTATAGAGAATGCTGACAGTTTTAAAGGAAATGCACTTATTAAGGCTCGAACCATCTATGAGCAGTTGGGGGAGGAGTATTTAGTAATTGCCGACGATAGTGGTATTTCGGTACCGCTTTTAGATGGTGAGCCAGGGATTTTCTCGGCACGCTATGCAGGAGAGGGAGCAAGTGACAAAGACAATCTATTAAAGCTTATTGGAGAGGTCTATGCCAAAGGTGTTGAAGAGACCCCTGCGTATTATACCGCAGCCATTGCCATGGTTGGACGACATGGGGAGTATGTGGTGCATGGGTGGATGCATGGTCATGTTATTGTTGAACCACGAGGAGATCGAGGGTTTGGTTATGATCCCATTTTTATACCGTATGGTTACGATAAGACACTAGGAGAGTTAGACGATCATATTAAGCAAGAGATCTCTCATCGGGCAAAGGCTTTAAAACTTGCCAAACCCATTATCTCTATGCTGAAGCGAAAATAGCCTAATGTTAGAAAATATGAAAAGATTAAATTTTTAAGTGATATATTCATAGAATTTAACTCAAGATGTTACCCACAACGATTTTTTGGATCTTTTGGAAGAGTAAGTCAATAAAAGCTAAAGAAAAATAATATAAGATATAAGTTAAACCAATGAAAGGGGTCTAAATGCGTCAGAAGTTTATGGAAGATTTGCAAAAAATATATGATGAATTACAGCATAGACAAGCAGAACTAAACAGTTATTATAAGGTTTTATCCCAAGACCACCCAAAAGCAGAAGCGGTTATAGAGAAATTTTTAAGGCAATTGGATTTGCCAACCAACGGTGATACCAAAATGGCAGCACTTGTAAGGATTGTTAATTTACGAGAAGATGCACTTGAGCAGGTTTTGCAAAAAGAGGGACTCAGCGAGGATGAGATTATTGCAAAGAAAGAGCAGGCATATCTTTTTGTCAAAGAGATGCACCTTTTACGTCATGAGTACCTGATTGCATGGATCAAAGAGCGAGGGCTTTTAACACCCTTTTATCGTGCCTTGATTGTAGGTGTGCACAATATTGGAGAGTCGATGAGTCGTTGGCAGTCGGCGTGGAGTGCACATATTATACATGGTGTTAACCGAGAGCTCAAAGAGCAGTATGCGGGTAATGAAAAGGCAATTTTTGATATGTTGCATCAAGAGGGGTTGCTCGATCTGGATCCTAATGGTATGGTGGGTGATCGTTGCTATTCAGTTTTGAAAAAAGATGATAAAGGAGAGTATCGTAGTATCGCTTACAGCAATGCTTTTCCTAATGAGGTTGCAGAAGTGGTCTCGGTGATTGAGGATTGTATTGAGCTGTTAAGTTTAGAGAGTGATGAGGTCTTTGGTCAAAAGGATGCGTGGATTCAGTATTTTGTTGCATTAAAAAAAGCATTTGCAGCAACAGAACCCAAAAAGCTCATCGGTTATTGGGCAAATGTGGATCGGGCATGGATGAAGATCACTACCCCCATTCAGGTGGGGCATCCATTAGAGTATTATGAGGATCACTTCCGTAAAGCAGTGGCATTAGAGTGGGATCTGCGTATTGTCAATCCCAAGCTTCAATCGGCTTCTATGACACGTCAAAATATCAAATCTTTTGCTCAAAATCTGAGTTATACGTTAGGAGATGATGCTGTCTCAATTATAGAAAAGAATCTCGAGCAGATCGATAGAACACAGCTCTATATCGGTCAGCCGATGCTCTATTATGCAGCAGAGTTCAATGGGCTCTTCTCTGCTCAGGTGGTGCCCAATGATGAGCAGGTCTCCTCTGAAATGGGGAAAAAGATCTTTGCCTATGCCGATTTTGTTATGGAGAGTAAAAAAGCAAAGCCCATAATGCAGTTGAGTGTAGAGATTATGGGACTCTCTTTTGTTCAAAAGCAACGAAAACTTATAGAAGAGCAACCTGAACTTTGGCAGAAGATCTATGATATCTCAACCATTGGGCATGAGTTTGGGCATATCTTATGGATTGATACCAACACCGAGATGATTATGAACAGCTCAGGAGAGTTTAAAAATATAGAGGAGTTTAAAGCCACCACAGGGGGCTTAATGGCATTTTTTGAGCAGGATGAACGAGAGCTCAGAAAAGATATGGTAGATGATCTTGTCTCGCGTGCCATAGGACTTATGGCGTGGCGAGAGGTTGGTGAGGTATTGCCCTATTACTGTGAGGGGTTGATTCATCTGGATATTCTATTTGATTCGGGAATTATTTCGGTTAAGCATGGTCAGATTAAGATCAACTATGAGCATTACGATGAGATGAAAAAAGGATATATCTCGGCTTATCAATCTTTGGCTCGTAGTTATATTGATAAGGTGGATGCCAACTTCTATTTAGAGCAGTATACCAAACGGATTGATGGGGTCTACCTGCCAATTAAAAAAGAGGTAGAGCAGTTTGTTGAGTACTACTATAAACGTTATAAAGAGATTGGTCAACAGGTCTATCAGGGATAGTGTTTAAAGAAATTTTAAGTATAATTAGAAGAAAAGATCATAAGGCACAATGTATGAGTAGACTTTTGGATATTGGGATAGAGAAAAAACTCCTAGCAATGATGGGACGTTTAGGAATGGAGCTAGAAGAGGTAGAGGGCTATGAAGGCTACTATTTTGTAGATGGGCTCTTTCCTGGTATTGGTATACAAGCATTTGAGATGGAACGTCATGAAGCTTCGGTAGTGGTGCAAGTAGATGTGCATATTCTCTTACCCAATCAGAATATTGTAGAGTCTTTTGTCGGGCATGCTTCGAGCATAGATGATGCTGTAGCCGAGTGTCTCGAGCAGTTTGAGGTCAACCTTTTGCACGCTTTGATTATGGCATTCTGGAAAAATGCAAAAAAGGTAGAAAACGGTGTAGGAACCGACATCTGGGAAATCAATGGACATCGATGGCAAGCCGTGATTAGCAACTATGGGTATCGAGGAGAGTTGCCCCTCTCTGAGGTAATTGAAGATACCGATATGATGTATGAGACGATCGAAGCCCATATTAAGTCTCTCCCTCTAGAGAAGGATGTTTATGCTTTTAGAAATGTCTATACCAATGTTGGAGATGGGCGAACGGTTGTTGAGTCTCTGGTTAATAATGAACCCAATTCAGAACTTGAGTTTAAAATAGCCAATCTACCATGGAAACCACTCGATAGCTACTATACGGTACGTAATTTTATTCTAGTAATGAAGTTGGTACCCGAATCTTAAGGGGTTAGATCCCCTTAAGGCTCAATCCTACCTTCTCATTTTTATAATCTATTTTAATGACCTCTATTTTAGGAAGATATTGATTGATTGAGAGAACTTCAAGAGGGTGCTTAATACGGTGTTGAGTCATCTGCGAGATATGAATCATGCCATCGTTTTTGAGTCCAATATCGACAAATGCTCCAAAATCAGCAATGTTTCTTACCACGCCTGAGACCATACTCCCCTCGGTTAGAGAGTCAATATCGGTTAGATCATCTTTAAATGGAATAGGAGGTAACTCCTCTCGGGGGTCAAAGCCTGGTTTGGCAAGCTCTTTGAGAATATCTTTTAGTGTCATCTCCCCAACACCTAGTTTTTGTGCCAATGCCTGTGGGCTAAGATCCTTATTGAGGGTGCTTAGTGCTTGGGCAATGGAGTAGCTCTCGGGGTGAATGCCTGTATTATCAAAGATGCTCTCTCCCTCTCGAATACGAACAAATCCTGCCATCTGTTCATAGGCTTTAGCACCTAATCCTTTAACATTGAGAAGTTCTTTTTTGGTTTTAAATGCTCCATGAGTATCGCGGTGAGCAACGATGTTCTTTGCCAGTTTTGATCCTACTCCTGCAACAAAAGAGAGCAGTGATGCTGATGCAGAATTCAGATCCACTCCCACACGGTTTACTAGATTTTCAACAATCTCATGGAGTTTACGCTCTAGAAGTTTTTGGTCTACATCATGTTGGTATTGACCAATACCAAGTGATTTGGGATCAATTTTGACCAGTGTTGCCATGGGATCACGTACACGACCCGCAATCGATATCGCTCCACGTACCGTGACATCTAGATGTGGATACTCTTCGTTGGCAATCTTAGAAGCAGAGTAGACCGAAGCTCCTGCTTCGGAGACCACGGTATATTTGAGTGAGCCGTTGAGCTCTTTATTGAGTTGAGCAAAAAAGGCTTGGGTCTCTTTGGATGCCGTTCCATTACCAATAGCAACCCCTTGAATCTGATATCTCTTAACCAAATTGAGCACCACTTCTCTTGATTTTTCAAAATCACTGCGTGGTGGCGTAGGAAAAATAAGGGCATCATCAAGGTAGTGACCGTCTCGATCTAGTACCACCAGTTTACATCCACTTTTGTATGCAGGATCCACCCCAAGTAGAACTTTTCCTGTCACAGGTGGGGTCATGAGGAGTTGTGTAAGGTTCTTTCCAAAAGTAGCAATCGCTGCAAGATCGGAACGCTCTTTAAGTATTCCAAAGATCTCTCGCTCAATCGAGGGATAGAGAAGTCGTCTAAAACCATCTTGATAGGCTTCAAATAGCCACTCTTTTGAGCTTCTCATATTATCACGTAGCTTATAACGTTTGAGGGTCTCTAGATAATGATCCCGATCGATGGTGATTTTTACCGAGAGCTCTTTGGCTCGCTCGCCTCGTTTGATTGCCAAATAGCGATGAGAAGGAAGCTGGGCAATACGTTCGGTATGGGATTGATAGTTTTTATAGCTTCCCTCAGGATCAAAGGCTTTACCTGTTTTGACTTCGATGGTACCATGTTTTAGGGTCATTTCACGTACAATGGTTCGCTCTTTGGGGTGATCAGAGAATCGTTCAGCAATAATATCTTGAGCACCTTTAATCGCCTCTTGGATCTTTTTGATCTCTTTTTTACAGAATCTTTGAGCACGTTGTTCTAGCTCTTTTTTACTTAGTTTCCCTGACTCTAAAAGGTTGGCAAGTGGCTCTAGTCCATTTTGAATTGCTCTGCTTGCACGGGTATTACGCTTTTCTTTATAGGGACGATAGAGATCTTCGAGTTGAGTAAGGTTTTGGGCATTGTGAATGGACTGCTCAAGGAGAGGAGTGAGCTGTTCTCGCTCGAGAAGAAGCCTTAATATCTCCTCTTTTCGCTCCAACAGACGTTTAGATGCTTGATAGATCTCATAAAACTCTCGTAGTGTCTCATCCGTTGCACCACCTGTCATCTCTTTGCGGTAACGGGCAATAAAGGGAATGGTGGCTCCGTCATTAAGGAGTTGAAGTGTATTACGAATCTGCTGGGGTTGTAGAGGTATTTTCTGTTCGAGTAGGTGGATTAGGTTTTGCATTGTTTGGGTCTTTTTAAGAGAATTATAGCGTAGAAGTTTTTGAGTTGCTTTTGTGACGCTTTTTTATGTTAAAATGGTAGAGAAAGGATCAACAATGAAAAAAATATATTTACTACTTTTGATTGCATTTCTTTGGGCTGGTTGTGGAGCCAAAGCACCACAAGTAACGCATGAGCCTGATGTTTCAGCTTATTCGAGCCCTTATCATGTCAGTGCAACTCCTTCGCCTCAAGAGCTACCAAGAAAGCGAACCACTTCGGCTTCGATTACGGTAGAGGTCGAGGAGATTAATGCGTCACATCAACAACTGGTTACGTTGGTAAAAGAGATGGATGGCTATATCGAGTATGATAACCTTTCGGAAGCACGAGGTCGTTATTATGGTCATATTAAAGTTCCTACAAAGCAACTTGAAGCCACCTTAAAAAAGATTTCTACCCTTGGAGAGACTACCTCTCAATCCATTCGTCAACAGGATGTTACCGAAAGACTTTATAACCAAGAGGAGGAGCTTAAAAATCTTAAACTTTTCCGTGACAAGATGAAAGCTTTGCTCAATCGAACAAGCAGCATTGATGAGATTCTACGAATTGAGCGTGAGCTTAATCGTGTGCAGACACAGATTGATCGCATTGAGCGTCAACTCAAAGAGCTTCATGGGGCATTGGATCTCTCCTCTGTTCAAGTAACACTCAAAGAGAAGACTCACTATGGTCCACTGGGCTATATTGGACATGGTCTCTGGTGGGCAGTAAAAAAACTCTTTGTGATTCGATAGAGATGGATTTTATTCAGCAGATCATTGATATTATTGTCAAGATTGTTATGACCATCGTAGATTTTATACGATGGTTGGTGAGTTAGTTCATAAAGAGGATATAATAGACTCCAAACCCACTCAAAGAGGTAAGCAGAATAAAGATATTGGTCACCCAAGTAAGTCGTCGGTGGGTTTCGCTAAATTTTCCAGGTAATTCGCCTGCTTTTTCTGCTTTGTAGGAGAGATAGAGTAAGCGTCCCCAGATCGCCATCATCCCTGTAGCAATGGCAATATGGATCATTAAAAAGCCAATGACAAAACTATCGGATAGATCGGTATAGGTAAGGTATTTTTTGATTCCTCCATCCACCCGTACCCCATACTCAAAAAAGAGCACCACCAAAAGGGTGATAACAAAGAGCGAAATTTGTGTGATTTTATGCCATTTAAGTCTCTTTTTGATTGCCAAAAAAATACTCCCATAGACCAAAAGTGGTAACAGTACCACAATAAGTGTCACAATATCCATAAACATTGGTGCTTTGGTACCAAAAAAACCTGCTTCAAACATTTTACTATCCTATCATTTTGATTTGGAACGATTATAATGAAATTAGCTAAATCCTAAATGAAGAGAAAAATTGCTATGATTCGCTAAAAAAATAGGTAGGAGATTCCATGAAGTTTGTATCGATTGTGATTGGTTCTAAGAGTGATTATGAGATTATGAGTGAGTGTGCTGAGACACTCAAAAAGTTTGGTGTTCCCTATGAACTGATCATCTCTTCTGCTCATCGAAGCCCTGAGAGAACCAAAACTTATATTAAAGAAGCCGAAGCCAAAGGGGCACAAGTCTTTATCGCTGCTGCGGGTATGGCAGCACACCTTGCAGGAGCACTAGCTGCAAGTACCACCAAACCTATCTTGGGCGTACCCATGGAGTCAGGACCACTTAGAGGAGAGGATGCACTACTTAGTACCGTAATGATGCCTGCAGGCATGCCCGTAGGAACCGTAGCCATCGGTAAAGCAGGAGCGGTCAATGCTGCCTATTTAGCCATTCAGATCATGGCACTTCAAGATGATGAACTTCAAGTTAAACTTCAAGAGGATCGTATTAGCAAAGCCAAAAAAGTTGAATTGGACTCAAGCACGGTTGAAGTGATTCTGTAGAGTTGGCTTGAGCCAACCATTAAAAAAGATAAAGCATGGAACTCCAGAAATTAGAGGAAGAGAATGAATAAAGATAGCTTAACATTTAGCCAACTACTACTAAAACTACAACAATACTGGGCAGAGCAGGGGTGTAATATTGTACAACCCTATGACATTCCTGCTGGTGCAGGAACCTTTCATCCTGCGACTCTACTAAGAAGCTTAGATGCTAAGCCATGGTCAACTGCGTATGTGGCTCCATCACGAAGACCAACCGATGGTCGTTATGGGGAGAATCCCAATCGACTGGGGGCTTATTATCAGTTTCAGGTGTTGATTAAGCCTAGCCCCGATAATATTCAGGAACTCTATTTGAAATCTCTTGAGTATCTAGGGCTTAATCTTCAGGAACATGATATCCGTTTTGTCGAAGACAACTGGGAGTCTCCTACACTTGGAGCATGGGGGCTTGGTTGGGAAGTCTGGCTCGATGGAATGGAAGTAACACAGTTTACCTACTTCCAACAAGTAGGGGGAATTGCGTGCGACCCTGTAGCGGTAGAGATTACTTATGGAACCGAGCGATTGGCGATGTATCTGCAAGGGGTAGAGAGTGTCTTTGATATTGTATGGAATAAGCAAGGGGATCATGTTACCACCTATGCTGATGTACACAAAGAGAGTGAGTATGAGTTTAGTAAATACCACTTTGAGGTGGCAAATGTCGAAAAACTACTCAAAGATTTTGAAGATGCAAGTGCGGAGTGTAAACTCTGTCTTGAAAATGGATTACCGCTTCCTGCGTATGACCAATGTATGGTAGCTTCGCATGCTTTTAACGTGTTAGATGCTCGAAAAGCGATCTCTCAAGCTCAGCGACAAAACTATATCCTCAAGGTACGAGAACTCGCCATTGGGTGTGCAAAGCTCTATAAAGAGCAAGAAGAGGAACGCAATAAGCGGGTCAATGCGTAGGGTTGGTGTTGTTAAAGAAAAAATAATGAAAATAAGAGATATATACCAAAAATTAAACGAGATAAGCCCCTTTGAACTCCAAGAGAAATGGGATAATTCGGGTCTGCTTGTGGGGGATATGAATCGAGAATTCGAACAGATTGCCATAGGCTTAGATGTTGATGAGAAGAGTTTAGACCAAGCCAAAGAGAATACGCTTTTTATTGTGCATCATCCGCTCATATTTTCGGGCTTAAAGCAGTTGGATTTTGCGATCTATCCTAGTAATTTAATAGAGATCATGGTTAAGAAAAATCTATCTCTTATAGCCATGCACACCAACTTTGATAAGACGCATCTTAATGCGTATGTTTTTGAGAAGGTTCTAGGCTTTGAAAAAACTGCTCAGCGTGATTTTATCTGTCAAACCACAGGTGTTTGGCATAAGGATGCATTGATAAAACATTTAAAAGAGCGATTGGGTTTAAAAACCCTTCGGGTGGTTGCTCCAAAAGCTAAGATTCACTCCATTGCCCTTACCACAGGTGCGGGAGCTTCGCTTATGGATGAGGTTGAAGCAGACTGTTTTCTAACAGGAGACATTAAGTACCATGATGCAATAAAGGCAATGAGTCAAGGGTTGATGATGGTGGATATCGGTCACTATGAGAGTGAACAGTTTTTTGTCGAGGTGATGGAGCAGGAGCTTAAAAATTTAGGAATTTTGGGTATAATTTCGCCATCACAAAACCCATTTGAGATAATTTAGCAAATAGGTACTACTAAAAACGCTTGAAACCCCCAAAGGATAGAGATTGAACAGACATTTACAAGAACTCATTGAGCTTTCAAAGCTAGATAAAGCGATTGATGATTTTACCCCCATTATTGAAGCCGCCAAGAAAAAAGTGGAACGAAGAGTAGCAAAGCGAGATGAAGTTGCAGAAAAAATCAATGAACTCAAAGCTCAAATTGAAGACGCTAAAGTCAAAATAAGCTCCTATGAGGGACAGATTACCTCTCTGAATGAACAATTAATTGCAGGTGCCAATAAGCTCAAAGAGGTGAAGAGTGAAAAAGAGCTTCAAGCCCTTCAGATGGAAGAGGATCTAGCCAAAGAGAAGATTAAGCATGCCAATGAAGAGATCGAACGACAAAATAAAATCCTCGAAGCGAAAGAGGAAGAGATGGCTATTTTGATGGCAGAGTTAGAAAAAGCGACCGAAGAGCTAGAGAAGGTCTCTGCTGAGGTTGAGGCACGTTTAGCCAATATCGAAGCCGATAAAGCCAAACTCTTTGGAGAGCGTGAGAGTAAAATTATTGCCATTGACCAGAAGATTCTCTCTTTTTATGAGAAGATTCGTATCTGGGCAAAGAATACCACGGTGGTTCCTGTTCGCAAACAGGCGTGTTATGGATGCTATATGAAGCTTAATGACTCTGCTTATGCCGAGGTAATTAAATCAGAAGATATCTGTACCTGTCACCATTGTGGTCGTATTCTCTATATTGAGCCACAGAGTGCCAATATGGAAGCCTAAAGCGGGTAGTTTTTTTGAACCACAGTATACGGGAGAGACTCTTTTTTTTCTTCTATGCAGTAGTGGTAACACTACTTTATGTGTTGGCTCTTCCGCTGCTTTGGTTGGTGCGTTTAAAGTATCCTAAGTATGCCCAATCAATTCCTGCAAGATTTTTCTTGCAAAAAAATCCCCCTTTTACTTCTGATGGTATCTGGTTTCACTCTTGTAGTTTAGGGGAGGCTAGAGCCATTACACCTCTACTCGAGGCACTCCCTAATGAGCAGTTGAGACTAAGTACCACCACGCAGACAGGGTATGAAGCGATTCTGACCAAGCAAGCCAAGGAGAGTCGATATCTTCCTTTTGAGCCACTTCTTTTTGGATGGTTACAACCTCAAAAGGTACTGGTGGTGATGGAGGCAGAGTTTTGGTATCTTCTGTTCGCCTTAGCCAAGAAAAGGGGTGCGAAGACACTGCTGATTAATGCACGTATGAGTGATCGATCTTTTCCTAAGTATCAACGTATGGCGTGGCTCTATCGGCATATTTTTGCACATATTGATGAGGTTTATGCACAGAGTCCACTGGATAAAGAACGTCTAGAAGCGTTGGGTGCTAAAGAGGTGGTAGTCATTGGCAACATTAAAATGGCATCGATTCCTCAGGAGACGAAAGCACTCTCTAAACCCAATGCCTTACTGATCTGTGCAGCGAGTACCCATGAAGGAGAAGAGGCATTGATTCTCGATGCTTTTTGGCAACTTAAAAAAGAGGAGCCTACTGCACGCCTCTTGATGGTTCCACGTCATCCTGAGCGTTTTGATAAGGTTAACAAGATGGTAGAAGCTTTTGCTAAGAAGCATCGTTATCGTACCCATCGATACTCTGAGAATGAAGCTTTTAATGCCGATATTGTCGTGGTGGATCTGCTTGGAGAGTTGATTAATCTTTATGCCATCTCGGATATTGTCATATTGGGGGGAGCGTTTGTGCCCATTGGTGGACATAATGCAGCGGAGGCAGCTCAGTTTGGATGTAAGATCATTTCAGGAGAGCATTACTTTAATCAGCGTGATATTTTTAACATGATTGAAGGCATTGCGGTGGTAACCGCTGAAAATTTAGCTAGAAGATTGCAACAACACTATTTGTTGTTGCCCACACGCATCGTTCAACAGACCAACATTGAACCGATATTAGAATCAATACAAAGAGAGATATAGATGGAAAAAGCCTATAAACTATTGGCACAACAAGAGGAGATTTCAAACAAAAAGGCAAAAGAGCTGATTGATCGTGGATTGGTCTATGTGACCGACCGTAAGGTTAAGATTGCAAGAGCGATGATGCCTAATGATACACGTTTTCGTGTTGAAGAGATCGATAAAGTCGATATTATCTACCAAGATGAGCATGTTTTAGCAATCAATAAACCCGCACTTTTAGATGTCTATGAGTTAGCCGAAGCGATCGAAGAGGAGGGGACAGAGTTGATTCACCGACTCGATCGAGAGACCTCTGGGGTGGTGCTTTTTGCCCGAGATAAAGCGTTTTTGGAGGAGGCAATCAAAGCGTTTAAACAGCGAAAGGTCAAAAAGCGTTATGTGGCATGGATCGAGGGGGTCTTTTGTGAAGAGACCAAGATCGATGCCCCCATCGCAACGCATAAACATGGGGGAAAAGCCTTCTCTGAGATTAATGAAGAGCGAGGTAAGCCTGCCGTAACGGTGGTACGCCCTATTGAGATACAAGGGAAAAAATCTAAAGTCGAAATTGAGATTATGACAGGGCGAACCCACCAGATTCGGGTGCATCTCTCGAGTATTGGTCATCCCATTGTGGGGGATGAGCGGTACGGATCGGTAACCCGTGCTAAACGTATTTTGCTTCATGCCAAAGCGATCTCCCTTTTGGGGTATGCTTTTGAGGCAAAAGAGCCTAAAGATATTCAACGTTATAAATAAGGAGCGTGTATGAATGGAAATTTACCTGAAGATAATATTTACTATTATATCGCTTATGGGGTGATTTTGGTAGTATTCTTTTTTGTCTTAAGATCTCCCAAGAAGCCTAAAGATGAGGATAAAAAAGATTAAGTCGATTTTGCTATAATCGCAACAGTAAATTTTATGAGATAAAAGAGATATGATATGTTTGATACCCTAACGAGCAGTTTTAAAGGTGCGATTGATAAAATTCGGTTTTATGACGATGATAAAGCACTTAAAAAAGCACTAGCTGAGCTAAAAAAATCCCTTCTTAAGGCGGATGTTCACCATAAGGTGGTCAAAGAGCTCTTGGTCAATGTTGAAAAAGAGACCAAAGCCAATGGTATAGGAAAAGAGAACTTCCTCAAAGCCCTTCAGAAGGATTTAACACGGATCTTGACCACCAAAGGGAATCAAGGATTTGTCTTTGCCTCTAAGCCTCCCACGGTGGTATTGATGATTGGTCTTCAAGGATCAGGAAAGACCACTACCACAGGAAAATTGGCGCACTTTTTAAAAGAGCAGAAAAAGAAAAAAGTTATGGTCGTGGCTGCCGACCTTCAGCGTTTGGCTGCGGTTGAGCAACTTAGACAGATTACTGAGCAGATTGGGGTTACACTGGTTGCCGATGAGGGAGCAACCCCCACTTCAATTGTAAAGCAGGCATTGGAAAAAGCTAAAAAAGAGCTCTATGATGTGGTCTTGATCGATACTGCGGGACGTTTGGCGATTGATGATGAGTTGATGGATGAGTTAGCAGAGGTCAAAAAAGTTGCCAATCCTGATGAGCTCTTTTATGTTGCCGATGCCATGACAGGAATGGATGCGGTACGTACCGCACAGACCTTTAAAGAGAAAATTGGCATTACAGGGGTGGTGCTCAGTAAATTTGATGGGGATTCCAAAGGGGGAATTGCTCTGGGTATTGCTCATCAAGTTGGGGTTCCGCTTCGCTTTATTGGGGCGGGTGAGAAGATGCCTGATCTAGAGCAGTTTATTCCTGATCGAATTGTCTCTCGTCTGATGGGAGCAGGGGATTTGGAGTCTTTGGCAGAAAAGACTGCCAACATTATTGATGAGAAAAAGGCAAAACAGCTTACCAAGAAGATCAAAAAAGGGAAGTTTAACTTCAATGACTTTTTAGAGCAGATGGAATCCATGAAAAAGCTAGGAAGCATGAAGTCGATTATGAGCATGATCCCAGGGATGGGAGCAATGGCAAAACAGATCGGTGACATGGATCTAGAGAACTCTCAAGAGATTCGAAGCATCAAAGCGATGATTAACTCTATGACCCCTAAAGAGCGAGAGAATCCAGAGCTACTTAATAATACTCGAAAACGAAGAATTGCCGCAGGGGCAGGGCTCTCGCAAGTGCAGGTTAATCGGGTTTTAAAGCAGTTTAAAAATGCAGGAAAAATGGCAAAACAGCTCTCTGGTAAGGGCGGAATGAAGCAGATGCAAGAGATGATGAAAAAGATGCAAGGGGGCGGGATTCCTCGTTAGTGTGCCACGTTTGAGAAAAGTAATCTACTCTTAGGTTTAATTTTCTCAAACAAAAAGTTTGATATAATAATAAATTCGGTAGAATTCGACTCCAAGTTTTGATGAGTGCTTTCTCATTAAGGGCAGTTGTCAGAACTTACGGTGATTGTCACAGCAGGCGATCGGACAGAGTTCTCTGTTTGGGGAGTAGTTATCCCTTTGCTGCAAAAAATGATTTTCAAGGACAAAATATGACAACAATTAGATTGACAAGAATGGGTAGAAAGAAAAAACCTTTTTATAGAATCGTCGTAACAGACAGTAGAAAAAGAAGAGATGGTGGTTGGATTGAATCTATTGGATATTATAATCCAATGATCAAAGAGAACAACATCAAAGTTGATGAGGAGCGTCTTAACTACTGGACCTCTGTAGGTGCTCAGATGAGTGACCGTGTTAAAAAAATTACAGGCAGATAGTCTAATGGTTGCTGAGTTCGTCGCTGAATATGCCAAACTCTTAGTGAGCCATCCTGAAGATATTTCTGTTTCGGTTAAGAATCTTGAGGAGAACTATGATGAGATTACCATTGTCGCCAATAGTGAAGATGTGGGAAAACTCATCGGTAAAGAGGGGCGAATGATTAACTCGATCAAGACAGTTATCTCTGGTTGTAAAGCCAAAGGTGGTTGTAACTATCGAGTCAATGTTGAAGCCAAAAAATAGCGATGAGCCGACAGCAACGTTTTTTTATTGCACAAGTGGGTAAAACCCACGGTCTTCATGGAGATCTAAAACTTCATCTCCATACCGATTTCCCTGAACAGTTTCAAGTAGGTTACACCTTTCAATCGAGTGCAGGTCCTTTGCGTATTAAGCGGATTGATCTTAAGCGAGGCATTGTCGCTTTTGAGGGGTATGAAGGGGTTGATTACGCAAAAAAGCTAACCAATGCCAAGCTTTATGCCACTCTAGAAGAGACCAAAGAGCGATGTCAACTTAAAGAGGGCGAGCATTTTTGGTTTGATATTGAGGGATGTGACTTAATTGATGATTCGGGTGAACGTCTTGGTAAAATTGTCGAGATGCAACGCTTGGCCGATGTGAACTATATGTTTATTGAGACGGATGATGCACTGGTTCAAGAGGGATTATCCAAAAGCTTTTTGGTTCCCTATATCGATCGCTATGTGACCACAACCGATGTGGATGCTAAAGAGGTTCATGTTCGAGATGCTAAAGCTATTTTAGAGGCATCTTAACCCTTTATGAAATTCTCTTTTGTAACCCTTTTCCCTAATATTATTCAGTGCTATTTTAGTGACTCGATTTTAAAACGTGCCATTGATGCAAAGCATATTACGGTAGATTATTATAATCCACGAGACTATACCACCAATAAGCATGGCAAGGTTGATCAACCGATGATTGGTGGGGGGGCAGGTATGCTTATGACTCCGCAGCCTCTTTTTGATACGATTAAGGCGATCCGAGAGAAAAATCCTGAGATTCATCTGGTTGTAGCCACACCCGTGGGTAAGCCTTTTGTTCAAAATGATGCCAAGAGATTGGCAAAGAAGAAACATCTGGTTTTTGTCTCAGGACGTTATGAGGGGATCGATGAGCGGTTTATTGAACTGGTTGCCGATGAGCTCTTTTCGATGGGAGATTTTATCCTTACAGGGGGTGAGTTGCCTTCGTTAATGATGTGCGATGCCATTGCAAGGAATGTTGATGGGGTATTGGGAAACAGTGAATCGCTCTGTGTAGAGAGTTTTGAAGCGTCAAGTTTGGAAGCACCCTCCTTTAGTAAACCAAAAATTTATGAGCAAATTGGTGTTCCCTCAGAGTTGTTAAAGGGAAATCACGGTAAAATCTCAGACTTAAAAAATGCTATGGCTAAATGTAAAACACAATACTTTAGACCAGACATGCACAACAATCTCAAACTGAGTGAGAGAAATAAAGCAAAGGTTAGAAAAAAATGAGAAATAAATACATTGAGAGTTTTGAACAAGCACAACTAGAAGGTAAAAGTGTACCTGAGTTTAGAGCAGGAGACACACTTCGTGTAGCGGTAAGAATTAAAGAGGGTGACAAAGAGAGAGTACAGAACTTTGAAGGTGTCTGTATTGCACTCAGAGGAAGTGGAACTGGTCGTACCATGATGATCCGAAAAATTGGTGCAAACTCTGTAGGTGTTGAGCGAATTTTCCCTATCTACTCTGAAAGTATTGAGAGTATTACAGTGCTTAGAAGAGGGCGTGTTAGACGTGCAAAACTCTTCTATCTTAGAGCTCTCAAAGGTAAAAAAGCTAGAATTAAAGAGCTTAGAAGAAAGTAATTCTCTTCTGAATTCTCACTCTTTTACAGAAGGGGGGCTTCTTCCTCCTTCTTCTCTCTTATTGCAAATCTCTTCAAACTATCTTATGTTATAATTTGTCAACTTAATCTTAAGGATCTTGACCTGTGGAACTTCTTAAAAAAATAGCACAACGACTTCTGTTGATGGTTCAATTTACGCTGGTTTTTCTCTTTATCCTTTTTGAAGAGATCATCTGGGAGGGGATTGCAGAGCCAATTTATGAGCGTGTTGCTCAGTTGCATCTTTTACAAAAGATTGAAGCAGGAATTAATCTGCTACCTAGAGCAGTGGTCTTGGTACTCTTTTTAGCACTGCTTTTTAGTGTTGAGGGGGCAGGCTTGTTTGCTGGATTTCTTTTTGTTCAGGGGTATATCCTTTTGGGACTCTTACTCTATATTACCAAAATTCCCATTGCAGCATTTACTTTTTGGCTCTTTAAAGTGAGTCGGGTAAAGCTTTTGAGTTATCCGTGGTTTGCATGGCTTTATGAGAAACTTATGGCAGGGATTGCATGGCTCAAGGATCAAGAGATCTATCAAGAGAGTATGGCACTGCTTGGCAGTTTGAAGTTGCAGGTAAAGGAGCTACTCAAAAAGGTAAAAAAGCGTCTTTTCTCGGGTGAAGAGAACCGTTTTTTACGTGAGATGAAAGCCTTTTATAACTATCTTAAAAAATTTAAAAATAGGAAGAAAAAATGACAAAATATGTACTTTTTGATACGGAAACCACGGGTAATCAGGAGGAGGATCGAATTATTCAGTTGGGTGCTATGGTGGTGGACGCTAAAGGAGGGGTTGAGGTCTATGATGAGCTCTGTAGTGCAGATGTTCCTATCAAAGTCGAGGCGATGGAAGTACATGGGATTACACCTGAAGTGATTGAGGGAAAAGGGAGCTTTTCAACAACACGATTTGCTAGAGATTTAGCAATGTTAAATCAAGAAGAGAACTATCTGATTGCACACAATATCGATTTTGATCTTGGAATGCTTAAAAAAGAGGGATTTGAGAATCGTATGAAGCTGATCGATACCCTTCGTTGTGCTAAGCATCTTTTTCCTGATAGTAATCATCACCGTTTACAGTATTTCCGTTATGCACTAGGGATCTATAAAGAGGAGCAATCCGAGGCAGTAAAGTATGGAATCGAGATTAAAGCCCATGATGCCATTGGTGATGTATTGGTAATGAAGCTCTTTTTGTCACATCTAGTGGCTAAGGTAAAAGAGCAGTATCAAGGTGTTAATCCCATGCATAAGCTCGAAGAGCTTACCCAGACACCCGTGATGATGAAAAATTTTAAATTTGGAAAGTATAAAGGTGAAGCGATCGCCGACATCGCTCGAAGCGATGCGGGATATATTCGTTGGATGCTAAAATCGCTTGATCTTGACGAAGATATGCGTTATACCTTGGAGCGAACATTAGAGTCGGTCTAAAAGATGCGTTATCTTCTCCCTTGTTGCATCTGCTTCCAGTACTCTCTTCGAATGATCTGAGCGAGTTGATGCACCGCCATTACATAGAACTCTCTTGGGTTATAGCGGGCAATGGCGGTAAAGTTTGGTGTTCCCCACCAGAGCTCATCTCGGTTGTATCGAGGAAGTTTAATCAGTGAGACATCTCCACGATATCCATAGAAATTATCTACAGGACGCATTCCTAATGAGAGTAGATGTTTTTGAGAATATTTGGTTTTGTAGCCTGTCTTTAGACCATAAAAACGGGCTTTGGGATAGCGTACCATGGTGGCAACAGGAATATTGGGATTCCATTTTCCTTTTTTGACAAAGAAGTTTGCCACACTACCAATCGCATCGGCTTTGGTAAAGAGGTTGATCTGTCCATTGTTATCAAAATCGACTGTATAGGTTCTAAAGGAGTCGGGCATAAACTGAACCAGACCAAATGCACCACCATAAGATCCTTTTATGCTTCGAGGATCAATCCCTTGCTCTTTGGCAAGAAGCAGAAGGTTCTCTAGTTGAGTCGTAAAGAATTTTGAGCGTTTTTTATACTCCAAAGAGAGTGTGGTGAGGGTATCAAGAATCTTATGATCTCCTGTATTGCGACCATAATTGGTCTCTACCCCCATAATTCCCAAGATATACTCAGGTGGTACACCATACTCTTTAAAGGCTTTGTCCAGATAGTACTGGTTCTCTTTCCAGAACTGTACACCATTGTTCACATGATCGGCGTTGATGAAGTTTTTACGATACATGTCCCAGTTATTCTCTTTGGTGAGTTTGGCTTGGGTTGGTTTACCTATAAGGTGATATTTACTAAGTGCTTTGACATCACGTCGGACACTTGAAAAAATACCATTGAGGTACTCTCTACTAAAACCATGTTTACTAACCATATTGTTGATAAACTGTTTAAGTTTATAGTTATTGGCATAAGCACCACTAAGATAGGGGCTATAAACACTGCTTGGGTCAAAGAAAACAGGCTGAATAAACTCCTCTTGTGGCATTGGGGTAACCCATGTTTCATGAACCACTGTGGGTGGATTGGCTTGTTGGGGTTGTGGTTGGGGGGTAACAACGGGTGGTTGTGTAATGACTACTCCCGTATTTCCTCCTGTGGTGACGGTTTTTTTGGGTGTCTGTTCCCTAGGCAGACAACCACTACTTAGGATCAAAACCGAGACCATCGATAGTGTTTTTAGATAAGACATAGCGTTTCCTCTCTTTTTTAAACCTATTTTAACATAAAAAAGTGAAGAAATATAGATTAATCTTCTCTCTTTAGAATATGGTGCAGAAAAACAATTTGAGCAAAAACAGGAGCAAAAATATTGAGAATGGGTATGTAGTTAAAGAGTGCCGCGATCATGGCGATGAGGGTGGCTTTTTTACTTTTTCTTTTGAGCTCTTTTTTATCTTTAATAAAAAGTCCACCCACATCATGAATCATGGGCTCTTTTATTAGAATTGACCAGAGATAGAGCATAACGATTTGTCCTAAAATGGGCACAAAGATCAGAGGAAAGAGGGGAATAAAGAGTAGAATGAAAATAATAATGGATTTGATTGTTACCACAATAGATCCAAAAATAGAAACCTCTCCCACTACCGCTTGATTGGAGTAGTGTTTTTTGGCAAGAGAGATGATGAGTTTATCACTAAAGAGTGAAGTAAGCAGAGTAATGGTAATAATAACCAAAATATATCCCACCAGAGGAGCAGCAATAAAGGATATGGTACTCTGTAGCCACTCCCATGAGATCCAGTTACCTAGATGGGTAACGATAAAAGATTCAAAGTACTCCCAAAAGTAGCTCAAGATAGCAACCCAAAAAAGAATTGATCCTAGACCAATTGTTAGAATAAAGCTCAATACCTTGGGGCTTAGAATATCTCTGAAACTCTTAAGGAGTGTTTGGTACATGATGGATCCTTTTATAGGTAGTTGTTTTTAAACTCCACATAGCGTTTGGCAGAAGCATAGAGTTCAGCAACCTCTTCATCGGTAAGTTCCCGAACCACTTTGGCAGGACTTCCCATAATCAGACTACGTGGGGGGAATTTTTTGTTTTTGGTTACCAAGCTTCCTGCACCTACGATGGACTCTTTACCAATGACGGCACCATCTAGAATGGTGGCACTCATACCAATGAGGCAGGCATCTTCTATGGTACATCCATGCAACATTACACGGTGACCAATGGTGACATCGTTACCAATAATAGTGGGGTGTCCATCGCTCATGTCGGCTTTTTTGTGGTGGGTAATGTGCACCATCGAGAGGTCTTGGATACTGGTGCGATCACCGATTTTTATGTAGTGTACATCACCACGAATAACCGTTCCAAACCAGATAGAGCTGTCCTCTCCAATTTCGGTTCGTCCAATAACGGTGGCTCCTTCTGCAATCCATGCCCCTTTTTTGAGGGTGGGGCTCCACTCTTTGTAGTTGATTAACATTGTTGATTCTCCTTAATTTTTTAATACCCGCTTGGCGAGCTTACTGACATACTCCGAGGACTCTTTTTGTGCCTGTTCATAGATTTTAGTCACATACTCCTCGAGAATTTCATGGTTATTTATCTCTTTCTCACTGCTTTTGATCTGTTTATACTCCCCTGAACTTTTAAGTTTCCATCGCAGTTTGGTATCTTGCAGTTGGAGTGAGAGGATCTGTTTGATCTTCTCTTGTAGGTTAGGTTCAATAATGGGGGTCATAATCTCAATTCGACGAATAAGATTTCTGGGCATCAGATCAGCACTGGAGATATAACACTCATTTGTATCATGTTTAAAATAAAAGATCCGTGGATGCTCTAGATATTTTCCAATAATAGAGTAGACTGAGATATTTTCACTCACCCCTTTGACCCCTGGTTTGAGCACACAGATTCCTCGGATAATTAGATCGATCTTGCATCCTGCCATGGAGGCACGGTAGAGAGCCTGAATGATATCAGGATCGACCAGTGAGTTGGCTTTGAGGATAATAAGCCCTTGTTCCTTATATGAGGCTTCATGTTCGATCATCTTGAGCAGACGAGGTTTAATATCGGTTGGTGCAATAATGAGCCGATCTAGAGAGCTGTGGTCGGAAAAACCTGTAATAAAATGAAAAAATTTGGTGGCATCGTGGTTAAATTCACTTTTGGTGGTAAAGTAGCTCATGTCGGTATAGATGCGTGCGGTCGCAGGATTATAGTTTCCAGTTCCTAGATGGAGATAGCCTTGGAGCTTGCCCCCTTTTCGTTTGGTTACTTGAGCAATCTTGGCATGGACTTTAAGCCCTGTAATTCCATAGATCACATGGGCTCCTGCCTCTTCGAGGGCTTTTGCCCAATGTAGGTTGTTCTCTTCATCAAATCGGGCTTTGAGTTCAACCAGTACCGTGACCTGTTTGCCATCTTGAGCCGCACGGATAAGGGCTTTAACAATGGGGGAGTTTTTGCCCACACGATAGAGCGTCATACGCATCGATAGGGTGTCGGGATCTTTAGATGCCTCTTGAATAAAGCGAACGATAGGATCAAAACTCTCATACGGGTGATAAAGCAGAACATCACGTTTCTCTATGGCTTCAAAGATATCGACGTTCTCTCCCAAGGGTGGTAGAATCTTGGGGGTATAGGTGGGCAAGGTAAGATGAGCAAGTCGCTCTTGCCCTACAATATGCCAGAGGGTTCCAAGATTGAGGGGGATCTTGTAGTAGTAGATATCAAGCTCATTGAGTTTGAGGTGGCTGGTAAGAAAATCTACCAGTTCAGGGTCGGTTCCTTCCATGAGTTCTAGGCGTACAAGGGTTCCGCGGTTTCGTGCACGAATTCCTTCTTCGAGGATCTCCATAAAGTCATCGGCTTCTTCTTCTTCGATTTCGATATCGGCATTGCGGGTAACGCGAAAGGGGGTAGAGGAGATCTTTTTGAATCCATGAAAGAGCTCGGTACTAAAGTAGTCTACCACACTCTCAATGGGAACAAAACAGTTTTCCACCTCCAAGAAGCGGGGCAAGATACGGGGAATGCGAATGAGTCCATGTTTGATGTTGCCCTTTTTGTCTTCAAATTTAAGGGCAAGGGCAAAACTAAGGTTGTTAAGATGAGGAAAGGGGTGGGTGGCATCAATGGCAATGGGCATAATAACAGGGTAGATCTGTTCAAAGAACTCCTTTTTTATTACCTCTTGCTCTTTGGGTGAGAGTTTTTCATAGGCTTTGATGGTGACTCCATGCTGTTTGAGCTCTTTCATGATGTCTTTAAACTTTGATTCCAGTACCTTTTGCTCTTTATGGAGGGTCTTATGGATTGCTTTAAGCTGTTCGGTGGGGGTCATCTTATCGATAGCGGTCTCTTGGATACGGGCTTTAAAAAGCGACTTGAGCCCTGCGACACGGATCATGTAAAACTCATCAAGGTTGGTGCCGTAAATGGCGATAAATTTGAGACGCTCTAGCGGAGGAAGTGAGGTGTCCTTGGCTTGGGCAAGGACACGGCTATTGAACTTGAGCCATGAGAGTTCACGGTTAAAATAGAGGTCGGGAGAAGTTAAATCGATACTCAATGGTTTGCCTTACATATATAGGGATTAAAAAATTTTCGTATTATAGCATAATCCACTTTTTAGAGTTTTTTAATCTTGGCAATCTCATCACGTAGCCGTGCTGCCTCTTCAAACTCTAGATTTTTAGCAGCAAGGAGCATTTTGGCTTTGAGCTCTTTAAGGATCTTTTGACGTTCAGCTTTGGGGAGTTTGTCCATTTTTTTTCGTTTGGTGTAGAGGTCTTGCTCCTCTTGGGTTTTGAGATCGGTATCGAGCTCCCGAATGGTTGTGGTGGGGGTGATGTGATGCTGTTGATTGTATGCCATCTGTTTGGCACGACGTTGTTGAGTAATCTCAATGGTCTCTTGCATGGATTTGGTGATCTTATTCGCATACATAAGTACTTTACCGTTGGCGTTTCTTGCTGCTCGTCCTGCGGTCTGAATCAGTGCGGTGGTTGAGCGTAAAAAGCCCTCTTTGTCGGCATCAAGAATCGCTACAAGGCTTACTTCGGGTAGGTCAAGCCCCTCTCGAAGCAGGTTAATTCCTACCAAAACATCAAACTCTCCCAAACGAAGTGAACGGATGATCTGATTTCGCTCAATCGCATCAAGATCTGAGTGCATGTAACGCACTTTAAGTCCTAAATCATTGTAATAGGTGGTGAGTTCTTCTGCCATTTTTTTTGTTAGTACCGTAATCAGTACCCGTTCACCTTTTTCAATTACGGGCTTCATGCGGTCATGGAGATTTTCAACTTGGTAGGTACTATCAATCACCTCAATCTCAGGATCTAGCAGTCCTGTGGGGCGTACCACCTGTTCGGCAACTGTAGCAGAGAGTTCAATTTCCAAGGGATTAGGTGTAGCCGAGACAAAGAGAAAATGGGGTGCTTTATTAATGTACTCATCAAATTTTAGAGGGCGGTTATCCAGTGCCGAGGGGAGCCTGAATCCATGTTCGACCAGCACCTCTTTTCGGCTACGATCCCCTGCGTACATCCCCCGAAACTGCGAGAGGGAGACGTGGGACTCATCGACTATGACCAGATAATCTTTGCCGTGACGTGCTTCGAAGTAGTCCATCATGCTATAAGGGGTCTCACCTGCTTTTTTGCCTGTGAGGTGGCGAGAGTAGTTTTCGATCCCTTTGCACATCCCTGTGGCTTCGATCATCTCTAGGTCAAACTCTACGCGTTGCTTAAGACGGTTATACTCGACCATTCGACCCTCTTTTTTAAAAAATGCCAAGCGATCGGCAAGCTCCTTTTCTATGCTTTTAACGGCCTTGGCGAGTCGCTCTTTGGAGACGATAAACTGATTGGCAGCATAAACCACGATCTCTTTATAATGCTCTATTTTTTCACCTGTAAGGGTATTAAAGGTATAGAGCTCTTCAATCTCATCCCCAAAAAACTCCACCCGAATGGCAAACTCCTCATTGTAGGCAGGATAGATATCGATCACCTCGCCATTAACCCGAAAATCCCCTCGATCAAAAAAGTCATCGTTGCGTTTGTAGCCCATATCGACAAGCTTAAGCAAAAGTGCTTTTTGGCTGTACTCCTCACCCACCACGAGCTTTTGAACAATGCTCTTATAATCTTCAGGAGACCCCAATCCATAGTTAGCCGAGACCGAGGCAATCACGATTACATCATCGTGGCTCAGCAATGAAGCAGTTGTCGAGAGGCGTAAGCGTTCGAGCTCTTCATTGATCGAGGCATCCTTCTCGATAAAGAGATCTTGGCGAGGAATATAGGCTTCGGGTTGATAGTAGTCGTAGTAAGAGATAAAATACTCCACATGGTGATTGGGAAAAAAGCTCTTAAACTCCGAGTAGAGCTGGGCAGCTAGGGTTTTGTTGTGGGTCATAATCAGTGTGGGTTTACCTGTGGCTTCGATAACCTTTGCCATGGTATAGGTCTTGCCTGAACCTGTGACCCCTAAAAGGGTTTGGTACTGGTTGCCTGCTAAAATAGAGTCAGAGAGCTGTTGGATCGCTTGGGGCTGATCGCCTGCGGGTTGGTAGGGGCTATTGAGGGTAAAATTGGGCATGGATAACTCTTTTTTATAGGGTAAGTAGGGCTTCTAACCGTCGAGTTAGGAGGCTAATATTGGTTTCGAGTTTTAAGTTTTTCTCTTTAAGTTGTTGAATAACTGTTTTTGATTGAGCACACTGCTCAAGCTCTTTTTTTAATTTTATATTTTCAGATTTTAGATGTTGATGTTCTTGTAAAATATGTTCTATATCTTGACTGAGTCGATCAAGTGCTCTCATGATCTCTCCTTTAAATAAAAGTATTTATTGTTATAATAATAGCACATTACTATGGGAGTTTATATGAAAAAGGTCGCTTTTAGTATTGAGGGTAAACGCTTGGAGGTAGAGCTAGAGGATCGCTTTGCGGACTATCTCGAAGAGGATCTCATCAAGAATGGAATCTCCTTTGATCGTGATAATAAGGCAACTGAACTCCTACGGCTCTACCTTAAAGCGATGAAACGGAACTTCGATAGCGAAAATCAAATCGAGGAGTTAATTTCACATATTAAAACTTTTTCTGTTTAGAACTTCTAGATATATAAAAAAAATCTTAACTTTTTTTACTACTTTAAGAATTTTATAAATACTTCTGCTCTATAATTTGAATGTTTCATAAAAAACAGATTGTAAAAAAATAAATTAAGGAGTATTTTATGACAAACACCCCTAACAACCCTCAGATGAGAAAAGGTTTTACAATGATCGAATTGATCTTTGTAATTGTAATTATTGGTATTTTGGCTGCGGTTGCCATTCCTCGATTGGCTGCTACTAGAGATGATGCGAAAGTTGCTACATGTATGAGTGATGCATCAGCATTTGTTTCTCAAGTAACTGCATATTATACAGCTAATGGTAGATTAGATAAAATTAGTGATATGACAAATTATCAAGTTGATGCGTCTTCATCTAACAAAATTAATGGTTTTGATAGTGATGGAGATGCAACAGAAGGGCTTAATAAAGACGGACAAACTGTTAACTTCTGGTGTGATGGTGGAAAAGTTTTTGAAGTAAAAACAGAGTCAAATGCAACAGACTTTACACTTACTTTTACTGATAAAGCTACAGGTGATGCTGATGAAAAAGTTGCTCAACTTGCTTCTAATGCTCTTTCAAGCAAAGATTTCTATAATACTTATAGTCTTGGTGGAAGTAACGTAAAATATTAATTTATCTTTCTACGCTAACCTTTTATGGAAGGCGTAGAGTTTTATATATTTTTAAATTCAATATTTTTGTATTTAAAAATATATAAAAATGAGAAGCATTGAATGAAATTTAAAAACGCCTTTACCCTTATAGAATTAATTTTTACTATTGTTATAATAGGAGTTTTATCATCTATAATGATTCCTAAGATGGTTTCAATGCGAGATGATGCTATAGTTTCTAAAAATATAGAGTATATTATGAGTTCAATGATGGAAATTGCAACTTATATCGTTGCAAAAGAAGGAGTTGAAGAAAATCTAACAGAAATGTCAACGATATTAAATATGTTAGATTCAAAGGGGCGAGTAATTTTGGATACAGATGAAAAGAGTGCTCAAATTAAAATCGGTGAAGATATTGCATGTATTACGATTGATATTGATACTAATGATACTATAGAGTTGTTACAGACGAAATTTTCAGATAATACTAATGATAGAATATGTAATTTAGTTCAATTATCTATTAAAGAAAAAGACTATCCTCTTGTTTTAAGAGGAAGATTAATAAAATTTTAAAGGTTATATTATATGAAAAATTCGAAAAAAGCATTTACTATGGTAGAATTGGTTTTTGTTATTGCGATTGTTGGTATTCTTGCCGCCGTAGCCATCCCACGTCTCTCTGCTACTCGTGATGATGCTCAAATCACCAAAGCCAGAACCTTAGTCGCGTCTGTACGCAATGCCCTAGCCATGGAGCGACAAAAACGAATATTAAGAGGGGAGTTTAAACCCCTAACAGGGGTTGGTAACGCAACCAATGTTTTTGGTAATTTTTATGATGAAAATGGAGATACAGGCAACAGTGTTTTAGAGTATCCTGTTCCTTCTGTTGCCGATACCAAAGATCACTGGGCATTTAGTGCTGGAACAGGTAAGGATGGACGCGATCAGTACATTTTTAACTCCACACTCGGTGATGTTGCTTTTGAAGTGGTCGATGGTAAATTTCTCTGTAATAGTGAGGATACTGCCAATAGTAATGAGGATGGGTGTAAGACGTTGACGAATTGATTTTTTTGGTATAATCTCCTTAATGAAACTTTGAGGAGATTAACTATTCATTATTATTATATCAGCTTACTTCGCTCATCTGCCCCCATACTTACTTACCATTATGACCAGCCTTTAGAGATGGGTCGGCTTGTTCATGTTCCCGTTCACTCCAAAGTTAAAGTTGCCATGGTACTTGAAGCAGTCGAAAAACCTGAGGCATTTGAGACCGTTGAGGTGGTGGAGGTTTTAAAGGGTTACTATTCCAAAGATCAAATTGAGATTGCCAAATTTATCGCTCAGTACTATTTCTCCTCTTTAGGTGAAGCGATTGCTCTTTTTGTTCCCTATCAAAAGGCTTGTTCTCTTCGTGAGAATGCGGATGTAGACTCAAAAGAGGTGGTACTGCCCCATTTATCCCCTGATCAACAAAAAGCCTATGAGAGACTTTTACAAAAAGATCGGGCTTTGCTCTTTGGGGTGACGGGTTCAGGAAAAACCGAGGTCTTTATCCGTCTGATGGCAACCATGATCGAGCAGGGGAAGCAGTGTATCTTTTTGATGCCTGAAATCTCGCTAACCCCACAGATGGAGCAACGTCTTAAGCGGTATTTTGGGGAGCGGATTGTGATGTGGCACTCAAAACTCACTAAAAAGCAAAAAGAGAAGATTCTTGATAAAATCCATAACCATGAGGTGGATATTGTTGCGGGGGCTAGGTCGGCACTCTTTACGCCCTTGGCGGATTTGGGGTTGATTATTGTCGATGAGGAGCATGATGACAGCTACAAATCGATGACCAAACCCCGCTACCATACCCGAGACATGGCGGTCTATATGGGGCAAAAATTAGGAGCCAAGGTGGTCTTGGCATCGGCAACGCCAAGTCTGAGCAGTTATCACAAATATGAGGTAATTAAGCTTACCAAACCCTTTATTCAGACCAAAAAAACCTACCGTTTTGTGGGGGGTACGACGCTGACCAATGGGATGATTCGCAAGATTGAGGAGAATTTTCGAGCAGGAGAGCAGTCGCTTCTCTTTGTACCGACGCGGGGAAACTT
>Ga0256843_1000498_pt1 | contig 33679 bp, 36 predicted proteins | sample AlvinellametaG_FD_191572 | JGI IMG/M metagenome (GOLD analysis project Ga0256843, IMG submission 191572) | Pompeii worm associated microbial communities from hydrothermal vent at the East Pacific Rise, Pacific Ocean - Alvinella | ecosystem: Host-associated > Annelida > Integument > Unclassified ...
TTCCATTTCAAATTTAAACAGAAAGTGGGTGATGTGATATGCCTGGTATTGTACTACGTCCAGATGACAACTTTGATGCAGCTTATAGACGTTTCAAGAAGCAAGTTGACCGTAACTTAATCGTTACAGAAGCTCGTGCTCGCCGTTTCCATGAAACAGAAACTGAAAAACGTAAGAAATTCAAAATTGCATCTCGTAAGAAAATGCTTAAACGTCTTTATATGATGAGACGTTACGAATCACGCCTGTAGTTAAAAAGCCTTTTGGCTTTTTAACTCTTCTTTAATCTTCTACACTTTTTAAATAAACCTCACAACTTCATGATATAATATAGACAATTTCTTTTATCAGGAGTACTCCAATGAATTCACTTTTTCTCCGTATGCGTCTTGTTCACTGGGTTGGAATAACCTTACTTCTTATAAATGCTTTTGTTTTTACAGAGAACCTTATCTCTCAAATTATCCAAGTTATTATTGCAGCTGTCATCTTTTTTCATGATTTAGATGAAAAAATCAATGGTGTCGATGTAGCAAAAAAAATTATAAGTAATCTTTCTGATTTTAAAGCAGGAGATACAATAGATGTTAAATTAAATTTTTCAAAAGAGTATGAGGAGATGGTTACTCTCATTAATAATTTTACACAAAAAGTTAATGAGGCAAAGACTTTGGCATCTACTTCACATGAGCTTGACCATGAACTACATCAACTCAACAACTCTCTTGAAGAACTTGAAAAAGATTTCAATCTATCTCAAAATTTAAGTCAAAAACTTCTTGAAAAACTAACAATTATCACTAATGAATCTGATAAAAATTTAGAATTTTCAGGAGAAGTCCTTGATAGTCTTGGTCACGTAGCCAATAAAATTACAGATTCGGTTTCACAAATGTCTACACTTGAAAAGCAGATCGTTTCTACTCATGATGGAGAACTCGCTGTTAGTGACAATCTCCAATCGCTAACAGCAAATGCAGAAGATATCAAAGGTATTTTAAATATTATCTCTGACATCTCTGACAAAACAAACCTTCTTGCTCTTAATGCAGCGATAGAAGCAGCTCGTGCAGGTGAACATGGACGTGGTTTTGCTGTTGTAGCTGATGAGGTGCGAAAACTAGCAGAGAGTACTCAGAAATCACTTACAGAGATTAATGCCAGTGTTAATATCATCGTACAAAGCATCTCTGATGCAAGTAGCAGTGTAGAAGAGAATGCAAAATCAGCACTTGAACTTGTAGCAATTTCTAAAGAGCTACAGTCTACTCTTAGTGAAGCCAGCAGTGAAGTAGAAGATACCTATCAAAAAAGTATAGCTGATACTGAAAATTCTGAAATCATTAAAAATGAAGCCTACAGCTCTAAAGATCTCACCGACTCACAAATAGAAGAAATGCAAAAAACAAAAGAGTCTATCAACACTATAAAAAGTAAAATTAATAGTATTGAACACTCTACAGTTGAACTCGTTGAAAAAGTCTCTCATATTTAAAGAGACTTTTTAAAATTCTATACCAAATCCAACTAAAAGTTGATAATCATTTTTTTGTGGAATCTTACCCATATCATCTTCTTTTGGATATGCTATATAGTCCCAAATAGCAGTAATATCAATATCTAACCAACTGAAGAGTTCATTTTCAAACATAAAAATCATATGGTGCTTATATGTCCCGGCATTTCTATCTGAAAATGTCAACTTATAGTTATAGGTAAAGTCTGTTATTGATGTAAGCTCCTGTTCAAATTTTGTACTTATTTCTAAGGCTGGTGAATAGCTACTACTCTTTTTACCCAACTCCACAGTTGTATATTTCGTATAAATAATTGCCGGACCACCAGAAAAACTCCAAAATGTCTTTTTTGTATTGATAAGAGTATAACCGATACCAGCACCTGCTGTAATCTGATAAGTAATATTTTTATATTTATCTGTATAATATTCGCTAAAAAGAGGTGTCCAGAAAAAATTACGTGTTATGTAACGGTCATACTTTTGATATAAACGGTGATCATTTGCCGTCTCTTCATTATCTGTTGAAGAGATACGTCCAAGATAATCAAAAGAGAGAAGAGAGAGTGCAGTTCGACGTTTTAAATTTGCCTGTGCTGCATAATCAGACTGATTTGTATTACCACTTCTCATATCCAGATTTAAAGAAATTTTTCCAGACCAAAAATTTCTTTCTACCTCTGCATCAGGAGCAAAAGAGACTATTTCACTTCTTTTAAATTCATATTTATTTTCACCTTGAATAATGGTTACTTTATCCCCATTCAAGCGTAAAATACCAACAATAGAGACTAGATTCCCAACATTAACACTAATAAGATGATAACTTTTTATTCGTTTGACATCTTCAAAATCAAAAGTATAAAGCCCTACCTCATCACTGTCAAATTCAAGTTTATCATCATACATACCTTTGATAGTACCCTTAAACCACTCTCCAGATTCTGTCTGCACCCAGTCGTATTTTATAGGGGTTGGAGAGAGATCTTCCCAGCGAACTTTATGTGCTGGTTTATTGATCGTTTTTTTCTTCTCCTGCTTATCTATCTTCTTTGCAACTTGACGAATCTCATCTTCAGTAAGTCCTGATTTATCCTCTATCTTTACCAAGTCATCCGGATCCACCACAGTTTCACTATTTTTAGAAGAGACTTTCTCTGCAGTAGCATTATTATCATTAGCAAAAGCAAGTCCATTTAATAACAGTAGTATCAATATATATCGTAACAAACTATAACTTCCCATACATTTCATTGTAAAAGTTAAGTGCATACCTATCACTCATACTTGCTATATAATCAGCAACAACTCTATGTTTTGCTCTATACTCTAACTGTTTATAATAAAATGCAGGTAACATTTTTTCTTCTTCCATTAGACCTTGATAGAGCCCTTTGACAGCCTGTTTTCCAGCATACATTCGTCTTACTATCTTTTTATGTTGGTACATTTTATTTCTTAGAAGTTTTTTCAACTTTTTAATCTTTGTCTCAAGTGTTTTATCAAAACCTATAGGCATCTCCTCTTTTTCGAGAATACGCTCTTTTGAATAATCAAGTAAAGAGTAGACAAGGTGATTAATAAGATGGGAGCTAAATCTATAACGAAACATCTCATCATTCTCATCTGTCACACCTTCATCTGCAACTTTTTGCAGTATCTCTTGTGCTAGTTCACTCTCACGCAGATCCTCAAAAGAGATAACACCAGAGTTGACTCCATCATCTATATCATGGCTCATATAGGCTATCTCATCAGCACGATCAACTATCATAGCCTCATATGATGGATGCTTCGGCAGATCAAACTGTTCATCAATAACTTTTGGTAAAAATGATTTTTTATAGGGATATGAGTGTTTGAGTATGCCCTCTAAAGTTGCAAAAGTAAGATTCAAACCATCAAAACTACTGTAACGTTTTTCTAACTTTGTAACAACTCGAAAACTTTGGAAATTATGCTCAAAACCATTTACAAATCCATCTGCTTTTAAACACTCATCAAGTGTATCTCCTCCAACATGACCAAAAGGGGTATGTCCAAGATCATGAGCAAGAGCAATTGCTTCTGAGAGCGATTCTGTAAGACCAAGTTGATTTGTAATCGAACGAGCAATTTGTGAAACCTCGATGGAGTGCGTCAGCCGTGTACGAAAAAAATCTCCCTCATGATTTAAAAAGACCTGAGTTTTATACTCAAGCTTTCTAAAGCTTCCTGAGTGAATGATTCTGTCTCGATCACGGGCATAAGGATTACGAAAATCCTTATCTATCTTGTAAAATCGCTCGTATGGTTGCATTAGGCTTTTTTAATAAACTCTGTTTTTATAAAGATTTTTGTACCATTTACACGACCTTCAACATGTGTTGGATCATTTGGCGCAAGAGCAATACGAGTGACTGTCGTTCCACGTTTTGCAGTAAAACCAGCACCTTTTACCTCTAAATCTTTTAAAATCACAATCGAATCACCCGCATGCAACTCAACACCGTTAGCATCTTTATATACCAACTTATTTTCATCTGCATGAATTGCCTGCTCTGCAAGTTTCAACTCATCCTCTTCGAGGTACATCATATCTATCATATCACTACGACCAAGCTTATTCCATAAGATATATGACATGATTTTTACAGCAGGAGTTTCAGACCACATTGCATCGTTTAAACAATTAAAATGTGTCTCATCAAGCTCACCACTTTCAATCTGAGATTTACAGTTTGCACAAACATAAACACTCTGCTCTTCACTACCATCACTTACAGGTAATTCCATTAAAATTACATCTTCATTACTTCCACACAGTTCACATACTTCACTTCTAGCCATCTATTTTTCCTTTATATTTTAATTTTATTCTTCTCGTTCAAATTCGATATCTTTTTTCGATACCTTTTTCTCATCTATCACTTTGTTAAATGCTTTCGTCGCCTCTTTTTCACTATAATCTCTACACTCTTGAGGTATCTGAGGATGTGAAGGATCATTCATAATCTCATCACACATTGCTGCATTCACAGTAATACCTGAACATGCACTTAAAGATAAAAGCCCAATAAAAGCCAGTATTATTTTTATCATATTTCTTCCTATTTTTCTTTGATAATTAAATCAAGATATTTTTTTGGAGTAACTCTCATCATCTCTTGCGCAAGCCAACGAATCTGAAAATACGCAGCACCACTCTCACGTAGCGTAAAATAGTTTTTAAGACTTCTAAGGTTAAATGTCACCACCATATCTACTTTTACATTATCAGTAATTATATGCTTAAAAGCATCTCCAACATTTCGCTTTTTCTTACCTGATTGTAACGCTTCATAGAGCTCTTGCGGTTTTCCTTGAAGCTCCTCAATAAGAGCAAGAGAACTTTTTGCAACAGCTATAGCATGAAAATCTTCTACTCTCTGTTTTTGAAAAAGAAGTTTATCATACATAGCACCAATCTCTAAACGGTTATAATCACTATCTGCAATTACAAACATATCATAAGCCTCTACTACATCTATGAAAAAATCTCTATCACCTCCATGTTGAGAAGCAACAAAAGCATTGATAATTCCACTCATAGTATACCGCGTTGAACGTACAGAGATAGCCTGAATACGATGACGTGCATGCTCCTGCAGTACTCCCCGTGAGGTTCCACGAATAAGATAAGAGAGGTTAGCATGTTCCAGTATAGAGTGGTGAAAATAGGTCCATGCCAAATCTTCTAAAAGAGCAGAGTCTTCGATCTCATTAAGCATATTGCACATAGAACTATCAGGTAATTTATGTTCTAACTCTTTAATAACACTGTTCTCACTGTTAGCAAAACTGTCATAACAGGTACGCGCTGCAGTCTCTGCAACACCTATGCCAGTATCTTGGAGTAGTACCACTTCTGGTTTTGTATATTTTATACCATAAACAACTTCTTGCATACTACACCTTTTTTAAACTTATTTTACACTATTTTTGCACTGTTTATCTTGAGATGCTAAATCCAACACCAACTTTATCGATTTTATTATCATAATCGATAAGTGATTCACCATAACCATTAAATGTTTTTAGATAGAAAAAGAGATCTTTTGAACCAAACATAGGGTATGTATAGGAGAATTCAACTGCACTATTTCCACTAAAATTACTACGTAAAAGTAGTTTCATAAGATGTTTTTTGTAAGGGAACATAAACTCCAAATGACCATACCCCATATAGTCTATGAGTTCTGGATTATAATCTATATTATCCTTCAATCGGTACCAAAGTTTGAACTCTGTAAACAATAATCCTGTTTGAAAAATAGCACTTGCATACGTATAGTTCCAAGAACGCTCTTCTGCTCCACCCCTTCCGTTAGATTGGTGAGCAACCCCAAGTTTAACTGCTTTTAGATGTTTATCTCCAACAGGAAAAGTTGCAAAGAACTCAGGATTATAGTTACTCTCTCTGAAGTATGCACTCTTACCATATGCCTGCCAAAAAGATTTTTGTGTATATGCAAAAGTATAGAGTTCGTGCATACCTAAGAGATTTGTTGCAAAATCATAGCGGATACTTACCTGAAACTCTATCTCAGTTGATTTAATCTCATGATCCCCCATAGGAGTATACTCACCACCATAACGATAACTAACAGGTAGAAAGTAGTTGGCTTTATAAGCTTTTATATTATAAAGAGATTCTGCATATTGTTTTATTGTATTGTATGTTTGTGTATCATTTATATCTGTTATAGTTGCAAAAATTTTCTTTTGTTCTTTTTTTGCATCACGAGAAGGGTCCTCTTTTCTTTGATGATAATAACCCTTGGAAGCCATCTTGTAGTAATACATCGCTTGATTAACATCAGGTGCACACCCTTCTCCATGCTCATACATATAGCCTAAGATATAAGCAGCATCATAATCTCTATCTTTTTTAAAAAGCTTTTTAAACTCACTTAATGCTTTTTCATACTTTTTAGCTTTATACTCAGCATAAGCAGACTCATAGCTCATATCTGCAAAAAGTATCACTACTAAAGAGAAGAGTAAAAATAATTTTTTCACTTTTGTAGACCATCTAAAATAGGTACAAAATCACAATCTTCAAGTTCTTCTTCGATAATTTTATCTCCCTCTTTCATAAAACGGGTAATAACCTGCTTCCCATCTTTTTCAATAGGTGCTACCAATATACCACCATCTGCCAACTGCTCGAAAAGCTTTGGAGGAATCGATTTTGCTGTTGCGGAAAAGAGAATTCTATCGTAAGGAGCATATTGAATCCACCCTTTTTGTCCATCATCGGTACGTGTATGTACATTATTGATTCCGAGCTCTCTAAAACGCTTTTTAGCTTCTAATATAAGTGGTTCAATTCGCTCAATAGTAAATACACCCCGAAAAAGATGAGACAATACTGCTGCCTGATATCCACTACCACAACCAACTTCCAACACTCTGTCTGCTCCACGGGGAAAAAGATACTCTGTCATCTTTGCTACAGTAAGTGGTGAACTTATATACTGATCTGCCCCAATAGGTAATGCATCAATTTTATATGCATTATGTCTAAAACCACTTGGGACAAAAGCCTCTCTATCTGTCTTTGCTATCGCATCTTTGACTTCAGGAGAGAGACCACCAAAACGTCTGTCACACTCCTCTGCCAACTTTGCTGTTTTTGTTGCTGTTATTCTATCCAATACCTACATCCATATATCGCCTCATAAGGCTAATCTCTTTCTTACTGTATAGCTCTGTTAAGCAAGGCATATTCCCATTTCTTTTGGCTTCTCCCTGAGGATTTATTATACCACTCTCACCCGTACACTCTTCATTTTTACTATCACTTGCTACTACATAACATTGATTTGTCAAAGCAAGCGCTTGTGTAAAAATCTTAAAATGATCACGTCGTAAAATACCCCACCAAGATGGAACTGCTATCACATCAGCACCCTCACTTTTACACCATAGCTCCTTAAAGCGGAGCTCAAAACAGATAAAGACTGCTATCTTGATACCATCAACTTCAACAATCTTAAAATCATCTACACTTCCCTCTTGCATATACTTATGCTCATCTCCAAAACGAAAAAGTTTTGCTTTGGCACGCTCATAGACCACTTTCCCATTATGAAATACTTTTGCAAAGTTAAAAACTTCTCCCTCACGTCGCTCTAAGATAGTCAATATTATGATTTTATTATGAGAAGCTTTTTTTATAGCTTCTATTGCGTGAGGTGCAAAATCCAAAACAGCTTCAAAATTATCATAATCATAAGCCGTTAAACAGACCTCAGGAGCAACTATAAGAGACTTTTCATCTGCTTGCTCTATTAAAGCAAGCAAAGTTTGGAGATTTTGTTCATAATCGTATATTGTTTCAAAAAGAAGTGAACAGAGTTGATAGTTTTTTTGCATATCTAACTTTTAAAAAGTACTACCAAGTGTGATCTGGTAGACCGTAAAATCAGCTCTGTTTTGAGAATTATAATCTATAACATTAACACCAACTGCACCCTTTAAAAAGAATCCTCCGTCAAAATCATATCTTACTCCCGCAAAACCACCGTAGTTTAAAGAGTTATCTGTATAAGCTCCCTCATATGGAAGACATGGACCCCAATAAAATGGTGGACATCCAACATAGATTTGACCATTGCCAATTCCTGTATTTGTATGAGTATACCCTACGTGAGCACTCACAAATGGAGTAAAGTCACCATCTAAAAAGTAGTATGTTCCAACAACATTTATACTACTGGTATAGAGAGTATGTCTTTTTGTTACATACTGGCCAACACTGCTATCATAATATCGACCATCATAATCAGCTTCAGCATACGAAAAAAGCATTCCTAAGTTCAAATTTGGTGTAAAGTTATAACCAAACCCTAAACCAAAAGAGACTGAAGAGTCTATATCAGCCTTTGATTCACCATTAAAATCTAAACTTTTAGCTTCTATGTATTGAGGAACGATATAAAACTCCATCGTTTTATCTCTATTTCCTGCATAGAGTGTACTCCAAAAAATAGTTGTAATAAATGCTGTCTTTGCTATTTTCTTAAAAGTCATCATCGAATGAAAGGCTCCCTTTTGAATAGTTTGTAACTGTTCCTTCAAAGAAATTTGTCTTTTGGTCATTAAATTTTGCAAAATCATCTACCCATTTGATTGGATTAGAGACATTGTAAAGCTTTTCAAAACCTACTGATGTAAGTCTATCATCTGCAAGATATTTGATATACTGTTCAACAATATCATCAGTAAGACCTAAGATTTGTCCTTGTGTAATGTATTTTCCCCAACCACTCTCAAGTTCAACAGCTTTTTTAAACATATCAATTACATCAGCTTTCAACTCTTCTGTAAAGAGATCCGGACGCTCTTTTCGCAGTGTATTGATAAGATTTTGAAAAAGTACAAGGTGTGTAACCTCATCACGCTGAATGAAACGTATCATCTGCGCAGAACCTAGCATTTTTCCTGAACGAGCAAGTGTATAGATATAAGTAAATCCACTGTAAAAGTAGATCCCCTCTAAGATCTGGTTTGCAAAACATGCTTTTAGAAAGTTCTCATCTGTCGGATTACTTGCCAACTCTTGATAGACTGCAGCTATAGCATCATTTTTATGCTTAAGCATCATATCCCGACGCCATAGGTCATATATCTCCTCAGAATTTGTCGAGATACTATCAACCATAACAGCATATGATTGTGAGTGAAGTGCTTCCTCAAAAGATTGACGAACCAAAATAAGGTTGATCTCAGGCGAAGTTACATAAGGATTAACATTGTCAATAAGATTATTCGTCTGTAGTGAATCCATAAAGATAAGTTGTGAAAGAGCTTTGTCATATGCTGTTTTCTCTGCATCTGTAAGATTCTTATAGTCATTAACATCACGAGTCATATCAACCTCTTTTGGAAACCATGTGTTATTTAACATCATCTCCCAAAGGTTATAAGCCCACTGATATTTTATATTGTTGAGCTCAAAGATACCTGTTGGATTTCCACCAAAGACTTTTCTGTCATTTACACTTTCGGTTGAATCAGGATTATATATCTGTTTTCTATTCATTGTATGTGGCTCCATCTAGTTATAAGTCTATGATTATAACCATCTATATATAAAACTTTGATAAGATTTCTTTTATGAAGTTTCAACCATCATTTATACTCAAAAATCGCCATATCCAAACCATCTATGCTTCTCTATTTAGAAAAGAGATAGAACTTGATATAGAGATAGAGGAATTTACTCTTAGTGATGGTGATTTTGTTGACGTCTACTGGCATATGCAAAAAGATATAAAGAGAGAATCAAGACCTATCATCATTCTTTTTCATGGTCTTACAGGCTCTTATAAATCACCCTATATTCAAGGGATGATGCATGCAGCAGATAGAGCAGGTTTTAACTCTGTTTTGATGCATTTTCGGGGATGCTCAGGAAGAGACAATAAAAAACCAAGATCCTATCACAGTGGAGATACTCAAGATGCTTTTGAGTTTATTGACCTTGTAAAAAAGAGATACCCTCACACAAAACTTTTTGCTGTTGGCTACTCACTTGGAGCCAATATGCTTCTAAAACTTCTAGGAGAGAAAAAAGAAAATCTCCCTTTAGATGGTGCGGTTGCTGTCTCTGCACCTATGTTACTTGATGTATGTGCCGATAAAATGAATAGAGGATTTTCACGTTTCTACCAGCACTTGCTACTTAAAGACCTACAAACTGCTTTAGATAAAAAATATGACAAACACCCTATGCAAGATTTAATAAATCTACCTCGAAAAGATATAAATAAATTAAAAAGTTTTTGGGAGTTTGATGAAGTCTATACAGCCAAGATAAACGGCTTTCAATCGGCACAAGATTATTATACAAAAAGTAGTGCAAAACAGTACCTCAAAAACATTACAAAACCGACACTTATCATCCATGCCAAAGATGATCCTTTTATGACACAAGCAGTCATTCCTTTAAAAAAAGACATCTCTAGCACTATTACATTAGAGATACTTGAGCATGGTGGACATGTCGGTTTTGTAACAGGTCATATATGGAAGCCTCACTATTGGTTAGAATCACGAATTATTCACTTTTTTAATTTCTTATTAAATAATAAATAACAATCTTCTTTCATTTTTCTTATGTTATAATCTACTTGATTTTAAAAAGTAAGGAAAAAGTATGAAAAAGATTGTAATTTTGGGATTTGTAGCTTTTTTATTTGTCGGATGTGGTTCTATTCTTGTACCAACACCAGTACAAAGCAATGTAATTAAACCAAACGAAAGCTGTAATAACTAAAATGAGGAGAGTTAACGTGAAAAAAAGATATATATTAGCAGGTGCTTTATCTGCATTACTTTTAAGTGGTTGTGGACCAAGCTATGTTTCTGTAAAACCATTAGATTTACCATCTAAAAACTACCCTGTAACAGATACAGACAAAAGTATAGCATTTGCAATTATTAAACCTCAACTAGTGGTTAAGACAAAGATATCTTCAGACTTAAGTCGTGGTTTGGATGCTAGGTTACAACATGATGTCAATCAAATTGCATGCCATCTCACAAAAGAGATGCAAAAAATGCTTGTTGCCAGAGGTATTGATGTTACACAAACATTTGATAGCCGTGATGATATGACTTTTACACAAAAAAGAGAAACAACTGCTCTTTTATATCCACAGATTACAATTGAACTTGAACAGCATACAAATACTTTGCTAAATGGTAGAATGCCTGAAAATACTGAAGGTGAGATACAGATAAAAGCTACAACATCACTTGTGATGTATGAACCTCTTTCAGGAGAAAAAGTATGGGTAAAACACCTTTCCACTAAAAAAGAGTCTGTTAGAATAGATTATCCAGGATATTTACAAAACAATGCAAGTCCTTTTCAGGTTGAAGAACGTGTTGCTAATGTAGCAAAAAGTATCGATAACTTACTTGTAGAAATTGATAAAGAGATTTTAAAATCTGTTGATAAATTCGTTACAAAAGAAGAGTTCGTATTTTTAAATGATGATATCAAAAAACTTAAAAATATCAAACGCTACTAAAATTATCTAAAAGATTTCTGCACTATATGCAGGAATCTTTCTCTAGAGCAGATCAATATCTTTCATGATCTTTTATTTTTTGAGCATCAAACCCCTCGATACCTTTCTTCTCACTAAAACCTTCAGCCTCATCATTTATGCTATGTACAAGCTCATTCTTAAACTCTGTAGCAGTATGTCCTGTCTCATGAGAATAAACAATATAAGCACCTATAGCTAAGGTTATAAGTAATAAAAGTGAGTTATTATGCTGAAAAAACATATAAGCTAAAGCAACAATAAGTAGTAAACTACCGTAATATGACAATCCATCCATTTTATACCTCTATCGTGTAGCCAACACCAAAAACATTTTTTATAAAGTTATCAGGTAACTTTTTTCTAAGTGTTTTCACTAATGTTTTTAATGATGCTATTTTTGAGTTATCATTATCATACCATAACTCAAAAATAATATCCTCACTTCTCACTACTTTATTAGCATTTGCAAATAATAACACCAAAAGTTCTCGCTCTTTACGTGTCAAAAAAACCTCTTTTGCATCAATAATCAACTTCTCTTTATCCTGATCCCAATAACATGAATCTTGTATATGAATAACTCTGTTTGCATATGTTGTGTAATTTATAATTTCATTGACTGCAAGCTCTAAAACCTCTTTGAGTTCTCCACGGGAAATAGGCTTTATAAGATATTTTGTAAGTTTTAATTCCGAAGCACTTACAAGAGTATCAACATCACTCATCGCCGTAAGCATAATAGCTTTTGTTGCATGATCAAATTGACGAATTTCACGTAAAAAATCAATTCCACTTCTTCCAGGAAGATTTATGTCAATTATCAAGATGTCTGGTTTTTTACTTTTATACACTTCATATGCACCCTCTGCATTTGCTGCTTCATAAACAGGGTCATAAAATCTTTTTAGATATGCTACATAATTCTCTCGAACTTCATAATCATCTTCTACATAGAGTATAGAATATTTTGATTTCTCTTCACTCATTTTATATCTTCTTTCATCTTTGGTATTTGTAGAGTAAAACAAGAACCACTCTCTACATTTTTTACATCAATTGTAGCCTGAAGCTTCTCATCCAAAAGTTTTTTCACCATAAAAAGACCTAATCCTGTACCTTCAGAAGAGTGTTTTGTTGTAAAACTTGGTTCAAAGATCTTTTGCATAACACTCTTACTAATACCTCCTGCATTATCGCATATCTTCATAAATAAAAAGTCATCATCTGATTTAGCACTCATGACAATAAATGGTTTATATACATTTCTTTCTAAATGAGCATCTTTAGCATTCTCTAAAAGTGTTGCAATGATCTGCTTTAAAAGTAGTTCATCACCTATAAACTCTATATGCTCTTCTATCTCAATATCAACACGAATACCATCTTCAGCTAAGAGATCAAGTTCATGTTTTAAAGCTTGATTAACAAGTTCTTTTAAAGAGTGCATTTCATTTTTTTTCTCAAAATAGCCTCTATAATCATCTATCGTCTGAGACATCTCTTTTGTTATTGCTTCAATTTGTAACAGCTGTTTTTGAAGAACAGGATCATCAATATTTTGCTCATAAAGTCTATTATCAATACTACCGACAATTGAGTTAATTTGAGAGAGAGGTCCCCTCCACTGGTGTGCTACAGCAGCAAATACCTCTTTGAGCGTTTCAAAAGAATCTAAAGAGTTTTTCACATCAAGATCAACATTTGCCATTTTCTTTTCCATATTTAAGCTACTAACACATATTATAACAAAATTTATCTGTAAATTAATGACATTATCAACTAAAATTCAATATAATCATCACAAATTAGAGATTTGTAAAAGTAAGGTTAAGAACAATGAGCAATGAGAATAAAACAAAAGCAAAAGATAATGACTTATCACAACTAGGTAACGTAGATCAGATCCGTGAGATACTTTTTGGTTCACAGTCACGTGAGATGAAAGAGAAGTTTGAACAATTAGAAGCTTCTATAAAGTCTATTCATGAAGAGATGAGAAAAAAGATAGAACAGACTCAAAATGACTTTAATCTTCGTATAGAGAGTGAACTTGAAGCTATCTCACGCAAAATGAAAAACATCGTAACACAACAACAAAATGAGTTTTCAGATGTAAGAGACAGTGCACTCAAACAAGAAAAACGTCTTCAAAATACCATGGATATTATGGAAGAAGAGCTTAATGCCAAACGTGAACAACTGCAAAAACAACAGATTGAGAACAACAGTGCCCTGCGCTCAGAGATGGATACACTCAAAGATGAGGTTCTAAAAACACTCAATGATAAAATGGGTGAGATGAACGGTGTGAAACTTTCTCGTGATGATGCAGCAGAGATTCTTATGGAAGCTGCAATGGCCATGAAAGGTACTCAAATCAATCAACAACTCTCCCTCACTCAAGAGAAAAAATAGTTTTATAAACTAAAGATACTATGTCACATAATACTGCACCTAAAAAGGAAGAAGAGGCTCTAGAGAGTGCTCTCTCTCCCATAGTCAACAAACTTATTGATAAAAACTTTGAAAACTCTGGCGATAAAATTGCCACACAAATGGCACCACTCATTGGTGGTGCTATCAAGGAGCAGATCAAAAGTCAAAAAGATGATATTGTTGATGCTCTCTACCCTGTTATGGGTAATATGATCAGTAAATTTGTGACAAAATCACTTGAAGAGCTCTTCAATAAAATCAATGAGCAGATACAAAATGGTCTTTCAGCGAAAGCAATCAAACGAAAGATAAAAGCAAAACTCAAAGGTGTGAGCGAAACGGAACTACTCCTTCAAGAGAGTAGTGAAGCAAATATAAAAGCTGCTCTGCTTATCCATAAAGAGAGCGGTTCATTGTTATGTAAGGTAGAGAGTAAAAATACAAATCTCAATGATGCAGATATGCTTGCCTCTATGATGAGTGCCATTCGTAGTTTCGTTAATGAATGGGTAAATAACAATGAAAACCACCAAGAGCTTGGTGAGATAGAGTATGGTGGAAATAAGATTATTATAGAAGCTAGTGGTAACAGTTATCTTGCTGTTATAGTTGAAGGTGCTGCCTATACAAAAACTTATGAAAAAATCCGTCATACACTAGAACAAATAGTTTTACACTATGCACAAGATATACAGGATTTTCAAGGTAGCTTTGAAAACTTTCCAAAAGATGAAATTGCAAAGGAGCTTGAAAAGCTTTTACTAAGTAACCATGATACTCAAGAGGTAAAAAAGAGAACCTCACCAATCCTTTTTATTATTCCCCTGTTATTGATTGGATATATTTCCTATATCTCTTACAAGCATTATGAAGATGAGCAACTCCAAGAGAAAATCATCTCACGTATCAATGAAACTCCACAACTAACACCTTTTAAAATAGATATCAATGTAGAAAAAAAAGTAGCACAGATTAAAGGAAAAGTACCTTTTGCTTATCATAAAGAGTTAATTGATAAAGAGCTTAAAAAGTTCTCCTCACTCAAAGCTGTTCATAATAACATTCAAGTTATTCCAACACTCACAGATCCTATGCAAGTAAGTGCCAATATCGCTTATCTCTTAAGAGGTGTCAATCTTATACCAAATACAAACATAGGGTATAACTTTGACTATAACACATTACAACTCTTTGGTACTGCACCAAATAAACAACTCAAAGAGAAACTTCTTAAAGAACTGCACAACATCCCTGGTATTACTACCATTAAAGAGAATATAGCTGTTAAAGAACCAAAGATATCACTTGAACTCTACTTTGATACATCCTCTACAGAGCTTAATGATGATGCAAAAACAAAACTTTTAAAAGCTATAAAACTTTTAAAACAGAGTGGATCTAAAGCAACACTCCGACTAAGAGCCTATAGTGATATGATAGGAGACAAAGAGAAAAATAGGATTCTTGCTCAAAAAAGAGTGCTCTCTATTCAAACGTTCTTAGAAGAAAATGGTCTTAAAAATAGCATAAAAACGACTATTCTTGATATACCTCCACCTCATGTTGATCCTAAAAAAGATCCTAAAAAAGCTCGTTGTATAACACTAACATTACAAAGTGAGGCATCATAATGTTTAGCTATAAGATAGTTCTTGTTGGTAACTTTGGTGTTGGAAAGACAAGTCTTATTCGTAGATTTGTTGAAAACTCTTTTAGTGAAGAGTATCTCAGTACTATCGGTGTATCTATCTCAAAAAAAACGATTGGCAATGCTACGATCATGATATGGGACATAGAAGGAGATACAGAATTTAAACCTATATTTAAACAATATCTTTTAGGTGCAAAAGGATTTATAGTTGTTGCTGACTTATTGCGTGAAGAGAGTATAGAAAAGCTCGACAAACATATAGTACTTTGTCATGAAGTTGTTAAAGAGGCTCCTATATGTATCGCTCTCAATAAAAGCGATATGCCACATACTCTTTCAGAAGATAAACTTCAAACCATTAAAACAATATCTCCACATATTATAGAGGTACTTAAAACCTCTGCAAAAAGTGGTGATGCAGTAGAAGAACTCTTTTTAAAACTCAATGAGACCATATGCAAGCAGATCTCCTAAAACTACTTTGTAAAAAAAACTCTATTGCTTATATCGTTTTTGACAGCAATTTTACTACTCTTGATTTAGATAATATCACTCTTGAGAAAAACTCTGATATACGTGAATATCTATGGGAACTTAACGGTCTAGAAGATGAGATTCTCTCTCTAGTGACAACACAGCAATCATTACAGATTCCTATGCTTTTAAAAGATGGTATCTATTATGATTTGGAGATAGAGACTTTTTTAAGTAATGAGCAACAGTTTCATTTCATAGCCTATATGCAAAAAAAATCAAAACGAACTTATGAATATACAAATGCTATAAAAGAGATGAATAAAAAAACACTTGTTTATGAGATGAGCGATGAAAAAAAAGAGTATGGTTATTATAAAGAGATAAATAAACATCTTATCAGTTTTCATGTTAATCTAGAGGGTATTATTACTATGGTAAATGATGCCTGTGTTCAATTCTTTGATCTCGAAAAAGAGAAGATGATAGGAAAACACTTTTCTAATTTTTTTCATGCTCAAAAATCACAATTAGATAAAAAAACAAATATTTTCATTGCAAAAAATGCTTCTAAACAAGAAGTTTTTTTTCATACAGATATCATTCCAATTACAGATGAAAATGGAACTATTAAAGAAAACATCATCATGGCACAAGATATCACTCACCTTAAAAAGATAAAAAGAGAACTTGAATATGCTCAAGAACATGATAGTCTAACCGGTTTGGCAAATCGTCACCATTTTTTAAAGAAACTTGATAGATTGAACCAAGAAAAAATAAGTAGTCTCTCTCTCTGCTTTATAGACATAGATGATTTTTCAACACTTAATGAAGAGTATGGTGCTCACGCAGGGGATATGCTTTTAAAACACTTTACGATGTTAATGTTAGATTTTTTAGAAGAAGAGGATACGCTATTTCGTCTTTTTGCCGATAAATTTATCATCCTATTTTCTCAAAAAAAACAAGAAACCTACATAAAAGCTTTATGTAAAGGTTTACAAGAATTAGTTATACAAAACCCGTTATACTATAACGAAGAGGATATAATCCATTTCAACTACACCTCTTTATTGCTTAATTATCCTGATGATGCAAAAAGTGCTAAAGAACTCCTACAGATTGCACAAAAAAAATTAAAACGTAAAAAAGTTAAAAAAGTTCTTTAAGAAGAAAGGATAGAACGTATTTGACGAGGCATATAGTACTGAAACTGTTTAGGATAGATAAAAAAATCTATATTCCCTTTTACTATCTCTATCTCACTCCACTCTTCTATATCAAAAGAGAGTGCCACAACTCCCATTGTTGGAATTTTACTAACACACTCATTACTAAGCGCATTTGTTAGTTCATTGAGTTGAGGATTATGACCAATTATAAAGAGTGTTTCAGACTCCTTATCTTGAGCCATAATAATACTCTTAACATCCTCATAAGGAGCATAATAGAGCTCTTCTAAAAAATGCTGTTCTCCACAAAATGAAAGTTTTTGTGCAAGAGAGATAGATGTCTCTTGTGCACGTAGAGCATAACTAGATAGGATAACATCAGGAGATACACCATGTAAAGCCAAATAAGAACCTATTGTTTGGATATCTTCCAAACCTTTTTTCCTCAAACCTCTTTCAAAATCACTTAACTCATGAGAAAAATTTTCCGCTTTGGCATGACGTATAAGATATATCTTCTTCATTAATAACCTAAATCTGTGCTAATTCATCAGAGATAATTTTTGATGATTTATCCATAATCATCTTTGCAAGAGCGATATTTCCATCATCTCTAAAAATACAAAATACATCGATTTTAGAGTAACTTTCATCAGTATGTGCACCTGCACTTTTCATTAAAAAAACATGACCATCTTCTGTTTTTGTCTCAAAAGAGGAGATATCACTAAAACCAACATCCAAAGATGCCTCATTTATCTGACGAAAAGAGTCATTAAAGATTGCAGATGCATACGCAATATCAGCTCCTGTATTCTCTTCATCGATATAAAGTGTCTCTCCTGAGTAGTTTAAAATTGCTGAACCAAGATAACCATTTACTTTGCGTAGTTTTTCCATACGTGTATCAAAATCTATCATTTTCTCTCCTATTTATTTAAATTTTTCATATATGCATTAAATGCTTCACTCTCACTCAATCCATTCTCACTCAAAAACTTTTCAAATGCACTATATGATGCCTCTACACCTTGATTCTTCTCTATATCAAGTAGTTGTGCATAGAATTGAGCTATTTTACTCTTTGCCGTCTCTTTAACAACTCTTCGCGTTGACATATAGTTTCTGAAACTTCCATCAGGATTTTTTGCCATCTTTACAGTTGCAAGTACCCAGTAGTATCCACCATCTGCACAAAGATTTTTCACATAAGCAACAACTTCTTTACCCTCTTTAATATTTTCCCAAAGATATTTAAATATAGCTTTTGGCATATCTGGATGACGAAGAATAGCATGGGGTTTTTCTAAAAGACTTGCCTGTGAATAACCTGATATCTTTATAAAGATAGGGTTTACATAGGTAATATTTCCCTCAGCATCTGCTTTAGATACAATTAAATCAACACTCTTTACTTCATGTTCCAACTCAATAGGCTCTGGTCTTATCATTTTTTACTCCTCTTATCTATATAAAATCTTTCTAATCTCTGCCATTTTAAAAGGCTTTCCAACATATTCATTAAAATTTTCACCCTCTTGTGCCAAATCTATAACATCTCCAGATGTTGAAACAGCATAAATTGGTTCTAGTCTATTATCTCGTTCAAACTCTCTTACTCTTCTCATCACTTCCATTCCATTCATAAGAGGCATATTATTATCAATATATATCACACTATAAGGTATCCCCTTTTTATGTGAATCTATAATCATCTCAAGTGCAATTTTTCCATTTGTTGCAACATCAATTTCACAATACTCGCTCTCTAATATTTTTTCTAAAAGAAAAATCGATGTTTTATCATCATCAACTATCAAGACTCTCGGTATCTCTTGTAAATTGATAAACTTATAAAGTTCTGGAGCCATATATCCATATTGGGAAACTATCTCACAGTTTTCATCTAAACTTTCACTGTTTAGAGAAAAAAGTTCCTCTTCAACAATTAAAACCTTCATATTTTTTGTTATAACTTTTTGAACATCTGTACTTAATTTATTTTGATAGACTATAAGATGTGTTGTTTCTTCAGATATCTCTTCAGGGGATGAAACAGCTACTATAGTGTTTTTATTTATATTCATTCGTACAAGATAACGTGCAATATTTATAAGTGAAGATGAATTTTGATAAGAGATCAAAACTGTAATTTTCGGCTTTTTATCTCTAAGAGGTGTAAAAGTAGTTTGCTCATTTATCACATTAAGAGGTAGATGAAAATAGAACTCACTTCCCTTTTCAATCTCACTTTTTACCTTAAGTTCTCCTCCTAACTCCTCTACATATTGAGCACATATTGAGAGTCCAAGACCTGTACCACCATACTGCAGAGACGTTGTATCATCTGCTTGTTTAAAAGCTTCAAAAATTTTCTCTTGCTTCTCTTTTGCAATGCCTATACCTTTATCCTGAACAGATATAACAGCTCTTTTACTCTCTGTATGGTATTTAACACTAAAATCTATAGATTTATTATATGGTGTAAATTTATAAGCATTACCAAGAAGGTTAATTAAAATTCGTTTTAGTTTTAACTCATCCAACTCAACTGTTTTTGGTAGTAATGGATCTATAAAGACATTAAAAGTTATTTTTTTCTCATACATATTTGAAACAAACATCTCTGCAATATTTGCAAAAAATTTCGCTGTATCCAACTCTTTTAACTGTGAATCCTTTTGCTCTCTTTGTAGAGAGATTCTATCAAGCATTGATGTCGTTAGCTCATTGATAAAAGATGCACTCTCTTTTGCATTAAGAAGATACTCTTTTAACCTTTTATCTTGAATATGTTCCTCTAAAAGCTCTAAAAATCCCTGTAATGTATTTGCCGGTGTACGAATATCATGAATAAAGTTTGCTACACTCTGAAGAGTTGCATCTGATGATACTCCACTCTTGCGTGAGGCTTCAAACTTCTCGATCTTTTGCACTGCGATAGATTCTGCTTTATGTGGAATCTTCTCTTTATGACAACCACAAGAACTATCACTACAAGTATGCATCTTATAAAGAATATCTATCAAATATGATGAGAGAGCTTCTAAAACCTGCATATCATCCTGTGTAAATTTTTTTGGTTTTTTAATTGAAGAGTATGCTGTAACAATACCGACTAGTCTATCTCCATCTAAAAGAGGAAGGATTATTTTAGACTTGATTTTAATATTGTCAGGGTTATCTATCCTAGCTACATAGTCTTTATCACTTGCAAGATAGTTATATATCTTTGCCTCTTGTGTCATAAAACATTTATAGATAATACCCGTTTTTTCTTCTAAAGAGAGTTCTCTTTGTGTCTCTTCTCTCTCACGTAAAAGAGTCATATCTTTTTCATTGTAAAACCATAATGAGCAGAATTCTGCATCTAATAGTGATGTAATAAAGTTTTCTACTATTGTATTGATCTCGATATTGTTATGCGCTGAATTAATCTGTTTGCTAACAAATGTTAATTCATCTTGTAATATTTTAGAATTTAATCGCTTCACAATACCTACCTCATAAAGATTTTAGAAGTGAATTATATAGAAAAAAAGTGAGTTACTAGTGAAGTATAAGATATATAGGTAGAAAAAGGATTACAAGTCTGCAAAAAAATTGCAGACTTAAAAAAATTACTTTGTTTTACGAGAGTGACGTTTTCTTTCGTTTTCTGTAAGGTATTTTTTACGAATACGAATATTTAAAGGAGTAACTTCAAGAAGCTCATCATCTTCGATCCACTCTAGAGCACGCTCTAGTGACATATCACGTGGTGGAACAAGCTTAATAGCCTCATCAGCACCTGAAGAACGTACATTTGACTGTGCTTTACCTTTAATAGGGTTAACTACAAGGTCATTTGAGCGTGAATGCTCACCAATGATCATACCTTCATAAACTTTTGTCTGAACACCGATGAAAAGTACACCACGATCTTGAATACCAAAGAGTGAGAATGCTAAAGTCTCACCATCAGTCATAGAGATAAGTGCACCATAACTTCTAGACTCAACAGAACCACTAAATGGACGGAATTCTAAGAAAGAGTGATTCATTACACCCTCACCTTTAGTATCTGTTAAAAACTGTCCACGGAAACCGATTAATGCACGAGCAGGGATCTCAAACTCGATACGTTGGAAACCTTGACCCATTGGAAGCATAGATTTCATCTCAGCTTTACGTTTACCAAGACGCTCAATTACAGTACCGCTTAGATCTTCAGGAACATCAATTACAAGGTGCTCAAACGGCTCACATTTAACGCCATTGATCTCTTTAACGATAACTTCTGGTCTAGAGATAGAAAACTCATAACCCTCACGACGCATATTTTCAGCAAGAACAGTGATCTGAAGTTCACCACGTCCACTTACTTTAAATTTACCCTCACCAACAGTCTCAAGACGCATCGCAACGTTTGTTCTCATCTCAAATTCAAGTCTGTCTTTGAGTTTGTTAGAAGTTACGTGTTTACCCTCTTGACCAGCAAGTGGAGAGTCATTTACAGCAAATACAACTGTAAGTGTAGGCTCTTCGATGTGCATAGGATCAAGTGCTACAGGATTGTCTGGATCAGCGATAGTATCACCAACATCAACAGTCTCCATACCAGCAAATGCTACGATATCACCAGCTTCAGCTTCATCAATCTCCATACGGTTAAGTCCGTGAAAACCGATAAGTTTAGAGATCTTACCTTTAACCATCTCACCGTCAGATTTTGCAAGCATAACATTGTCGCCTTTGCGAACTGTACCGTTAAAGATACGGCTGATCCCGATTTTACCTACATAGTTGTCATAGTCAAGTGTAAAAACTTGCGCTTGAAGTGGGTTAGCTGCGTCACCTTCTGGCTCTGGAACTTCGTTAATGATAGTTTCAAAGATACATTGGAAATCTCCACCCTCTTCATCCATATCTAACTTTGCAATACCATCACGTGCTGCTGCATAGATAACTGGAAAGTCTTGTTGCTCATCTGTTGCACCCATATCTGCAAAAAGGTCAAACATCTCATCAACAACACGATCAGGCTCAGCTGAAGGTTTGTCGATTTTGTTAATAACAACGATTGGTTTTTTACCAAGTGCTAACATCTTTTTAACAACGAACTTAGTCTGTGGCATAACACCTTCGTATGCATCAACAAGTACTAAAACACCATCAACCATTTTAAGTACACGCTCAACTTCACCACCAAAATCGGCATGGCCCGGAGTATCAATAATGTTAATTTTGTAATCTTTATAACGGATAGCTGTATTTTTAGAAAGAATCGTGATTCCACGCTCTTTTTCAATATCATTACTATCCATAGCTCTCTCATCATGTTGTTCGTGTGAACCAAACGTACCAGATTGCTCTAGTAATCCATCAACCAGTGTAGTTTTACCGTGGTCAACGTGTGCGATAACCGCAATGTTTCTAATTTTTTGCATTAGGGGTTTCCTTCTTGGGAAAATTTTTCGCGATTATACCAAAATTTATGTTATAAACTTATAAAAGTATTAAAGTAACCTACTTCCTACTATTAAAGTGCGATTATTTTGCACTGACTCTTAAAAAGTCATTTCCTTTTATATCTGCTTTATGTCATAATAGCGACACTATGATACACTATCCTCAAGAATTAGAAAATATCTTTAAAACTTTTAAACAAAACGATATCTATCCTATTATAGTGGGAGGCTATATCCGCGATTCTTTTTTAGATATAGAGTCAAAAGATATCGATATAGAACTCTATAATGTCTCAACACTTCAAAGAGTAGAAGAGCTTTTAGAAGAGTTTGGAGATGTCAACAGTGTCGGAAAAAGTTTTGGTGTTGTCAAACTGCTTTATAAAGATTTAGATTTAGACTTCTCGCTCCCGAGACTTGATTCTAAAACAACTAAAGGGCACAAAGGTTTTAAGGTAGTGGTAGATAGCTCTTTAGATTTTACCAAAGCCTCACGCAGAAGAGATTTTACTATCAATGCTATGGGATTTGATATTTTTAAAAAAAAACTCCTTGATCCCTATGGAGGAAGAGAAGATTTAAAAAAAAAGATATTAAGAGCTGTAGATTTAGATACTTTTAGCGAGGATCCTTTACGTGTTTTACGAGCCATTGTCTTTAGTAGTCGTTTTCACTTAGAAATAGAAAAACAACTTTTTAAAAATGCGAAAAAAATGATAGAAAATGGTTGTCTTGAAGAGCTACCACATGAAAGAATATTTCAAGAGATAAAAAAACTTTTACTTAAAAGTGATCAACCCTCCTTAGGTTTTTATCTACTACAAAAACTATCTGGATTTTTATTTTTTAATGAATTTAAGAGTTTATCCGATAAAGAACTAGATAAAGTTTTTAATGCTCTTGATAGAAGTGTAACTACTACTGCAAACAAGAATAACAAACAAAAAATTATTATCATGTTAGCTCTACTTACATCAAAATTTTCTAAAAAACTACAAATACAATTTTTAGAAAAACTAACAAAACAAAAAGAGATTATAAAAAATGTTACAACTATAACAAGAATAGAATTTGATCTGCATAGACAATCAAACTATGAGATTTATAAATTAGCCACACAAGTTGATATATCTCTGTATATTTCCTATCTTTTTGCCCTCTATCCAAAAAAGAAAGAACTTATTAAAACCTTAGAGTCTAAATCCAAAAATCTTAATGTATTTACAAAACCTCTCAAACCTATTATTGAAGGAAAAGATTTAATAAAAATAGGATTTAAACCCTCTAAAAAATTTAGTGATATTTTAAGTGATATATATGAAAAACAGATGCAAGAGTTATTTATAACAAAAGAAGATGCTCTTCCTTTTGTAAAAGAGCACTATAAAACTGAAACAGCTTAATCTTATTCTCCATACTCACCCAAAATTTGCATCTTATTTTTAAGTGCTGTTTTTTCATTGATATTTACAAGTGCATATTTTATCGCATCAACAAAACGGGAACTATAAATCTCTTTATGTTCTTTATCATACTCATCTATAATTTTTTTATAAATATCTGCAAATTTTTGAATAAGTTCTATAGTTACTAGATTTATCTTCTTATTTTGAGAAATAGCTAAAACAAGATCAAAAGCTTTTTTCTTTTTAGAGTCCATATCATCACTCTTAATATAATACTCTTTGGTTTTTTTATCTTGTGTTATGAGTCTGTTCATTATTGCAACAAGACCATCTTCACTCACATCAAAATCTTTTATCTTATTATTTATATATGAACGCATTTCAGTCAGATTCATTTTTGATATTTTAGCAATAAGCTCTGCATGAATCTTATCACCTTCTCCAACATCCTCTTTTTTTCTTCCTAAAATTGCATTAAACATATAATTTTCCTATTTTGTAACTATTTTAGAGCTGTCTATCTCAATAACTGTATGTACATTTCCACGTGGATTAAAATCTGCTATTATCTTCATATATTTTGGTTTGAGTTTTTTCTCTAATACTCCATATATTTCATTAGCTGTATTTTCATGAGAGATATGTCTATCACGAAAAGAGTTAATATAAAGTTTTATTGCTTTTAATTCTACTACCCACTTATCTGGTGTATACTCTAAATAAATTGTTGCATAATCAGGATAACCACTACGTGGACAGAGACATGAAAATTCAGGTAGTGTCATCTTTATAAGATACTCTCTCTCATGTTCATTTGGCCATATTTCCAAATCTTTTTCTACATTAAACTCACTAACAATTTTTTCACCATATTTCATTCTTAACTTCCTTTTTTTATAACTCTTGTAATTTACAGAGATATTTTCCTTGTAAATAATCAATTCCTATCTCTTTTGCTATATCATAAGTCTCTTTATCTTCGATATTTTTTATCCAGGTTTTTATCCCTTTTTCATGAGCTATGAGATTAAAACCTTCAATTATACTACGATTTTTTTCTAATTTTTCTTTATGTGAATAGTAAGTATCAAATCGAATAGAATCAATATTTAACTCACGCAGGTATAAAAAACTCGTATGTATAGAAGCTACCCTGTCAATGGTAAATAAAACTCTGTACTCCTTTAAACTATTTATAATTGCATTATATCTATTGACATGTGAATAATATTCCATTTCAAAAAGTACAAACATTACTTCTGTTTTACTCTGCTGAAGTAGCTCTTTTGCTCGTATTAAAAATTTCTCATTTCTGAGTGATGCAGGTAGTATATTTATAGCAAAAAACTTTTCATCTGTTTTTGATTTTTGTAAAACAGCTTCAAGTACCATCAAATCAAATTCTATCCCAAGTCCTAATTTATTAATGATCTTTATATAAGCTTTTGGATAGATAAGTTTGCCATTATCTGCTTTTAATTTTACAAAACACTCATTAAAAATTACGTTATCATTTTCAAAAATATCTTGTGACATAATAACAAGTTCTTTTTTTGCAATAGCCTGAATAACAAGAGCTTCTAGCTCATTTGGACTTAACTGTTCAATTTGATCTTTTTGTTTTGAATTTTTCTTTTTTTCCAAAATTTCAAAAAGATTTTCTATAAGATAATCAATTTCATTAGAGTAACTTGTATCTGTTATAGCTCCAGATATTTTGACCTCTATATCACCTACTGTAAATTCACTTGCTTTAAGACACATTAATTCCAAAAGAGTTGTATATTTCGTTTTTGATCCATCAAGACCTATAACGAAATCACCACCTTTGATATGTCCCATAGGAAAATTTTCTATACCTTCACTCTTAAGATGATTTGCTATCCAAACAACCACCTCACGCAAAACCTTATCACCATTTTTAATACCATAAAGTGTATTGATATCATTAAGATTATCGATACTTATAAGTATAAGTGTATATTCCTTTTTCTTTTTAATCTCTTCACGCAGATAATTATAGAGATATTCACGTGTAAATGTTTTTGTTACTTCATCAGTAATTTTGACGCTAAAACCATTATATATGAGATAAAAAATAAAATAAATACTAATTAAAATTACTAAAACAGCTTCTATATAAAATGAACTATGAAGATTTTGATAATTTTTTATTAGTGTGTGTGAAATAAAAGCTAAAATAAGAGCAAAGATCGGAAGACCGATGCGCAATGCAAGTCTAAATCGGTACTCCCTCTCTTTTGTTTGTGCTAATAACATCTAAACGTCTAAGTGTTTTACATCTTTTGCATGCGTCTCAATGTAGTTACGACGCGGTTCAACTTCATCACCCATAAAAAGTGTAAACGCATCTGAAGCAGCTTCTGCGTCTTCAATATTAATTTGTAAAAGTACACGATTTTCTGGTGTCATTGTTGTCTCCCAAAGTTGTTCAGGATTCATTTCACCAAGACCTTTATAACGCTGGATATATGCACCTTTTTTCGCATACTCTTTAACATCTTCAAGAACTTCTATAAAATCTTTATCAAATTTTACATTCCACTCTTCAATTTTTTTGTAAACAAAACTTGCCTCTGCAAAATGAGGTGCTGCAAAGAGTTCATCATTGATAAGTAACTCTTCCATACCACCTTCAGTTTGAACAAATAGATGAATTTCATTACTCTCTTCATTGATTGTATATGTTAGTATATTGTTATTGATAGAGTCTAAAAATTTCTTAATCTCTTCAAACATACTTTTTGCATCTAATGCAATAAGATCAGGATTTTCTACAAAATGACGAATCAATTTTACTAATGAATAGCGACGTTCCAATGCTTCAAGCGAACCTGCATAATGATCAACCATTCTAAAATAAGCGACTAAATCATCATGCCCTATTCCTTCAACTTCTAAAGACTCTACACCATTATCAATCAAATAATCATTCATTGCTCTGTCATCTTTAAAGTAGATCTCTTTTTTCTTACCTTTAGTGTAACGATAAAGTGGTGGTTGAGCAAGATAAAGATACCCTTTTTCTACAATATCACGGAAATATCTAAAGAAAAATGTCAGTAGAAGTGTTTGAATGTGAGATCCATCAACATCAGCATCGGTCATGATGATGATCTTGTGATAACGAAGCTTCTCTTCATTGTACTCTTCACCGATTCCACAGCCCATGGCTGTAATCATATTAGTAATTTCATCAGATTTAAGTATTTTTTCTAAACGTGCTTTTTCAACATTTAAGATCTTACCTTTAAGCGGTAAAATTGCTTGAAAAACACGATCACGACCCATTTTTGCAGATCCACCCGCAGAGTCCCCTTCCACTAAATAAAGTTCACATATAGATGCATCCTTACTTTGACAATCAGCAAGTTTTCCAGGAAGTGTTCCTACACTCATGCTATCTTTTCTACGTGTAAGCTCACGTGCTTTTTTTGCAGCCTCACGACCACGAGCAGCCATAAGTGCTTTAGAAACAATTGCTTTTGCTTCTATGGGATTTTCTTCAAAATATTTATTGAGTGCTTCACCAGTAGCTTTTTGAATTAAAGGACGAACATAAGTATTTCCAAGTTTTCCTTTTGTTTGACCTTCAAATTGAGGCTCTGGAACGCGAGCAGAGACGATGGCAATAAGCCCCTCTTTTACATCATCTCCAGAAATTTTGACATCTTTCTCTTTTGCTGCACCATTTTTTGCATTATAGTTTGATATAACACGTGTTAATCCTGCACGAAAACCTGCTTCATGTGTACCACCGTTTGGAGTTCTAATGTTATTTACAAAAGATGCAAGTTTTTCTTCATAAGAGTCATTGTACATAAGTGCTATATCAAACTCTATATCTTCAACTTTACCGCTAAAGCTATAAACGTTTGCAACAACTTCTCTTTTATTCATATCAGTTACATATTGAGCAATTCCACCTTCAAAGTGATAAATCTCTTTTGTACCACTTCTCTCATCATTAAATTTAATAGTGATAAATGGATTTAAATAAGCTAACTCTTTAAAACGTTTTGCAAGATAATCATACTCAAATGTAACAGTCTCTGTAAAGATAGATGGATCAGCAGCAAATTCAATAGTTGTTCCTGTTTTTCTAGTTGTTCCAGTAACTTCTAATGGTCCTTGAGGAATTCCCATCTTAAAATGTTGTTCATGTATTTTTCCCTCACGATAAATTGTCATATGAAGATCACTTGAGAGTGCATTTACAACTGAAACACCAACCCCATGAAGTCCACCAGAAACTTTATAAGTATCTTTATCAAATTTACCACCGGCATGAAGTACAGTTAAAACAACAGTAGCAGCACTCATATTTTCAGTTGGGTGCATATCTGTAGGAATACCACGACCATTATCACTAACTTTACATGTACCTTCTTTTGTAAGTGTTACAGTAATCGTGTCACAATATCCTGCCATTGCTTCATCTATAGAGTTGTCGATAACTTCATAAACCAGATGATGAAGACCACGATGTCCTGTATCTCCAATATACATACCAGGACGTTTACGAACTGCTTCTAATCCTTTAAGGACTTTAATATTGCTAGCACCATAATCCTGAGAAGAGATTTTGTTTTCTGAAGAAACTTCGTTTTGTTCCATTAATAGACTCCATTTGTTGCCATATAGGCATAATTAGAGATATTTTATCTAAATTAATCTAAAAAGAAGTTTTATTGTTATTTAAGAGTAGAGAGCTGCTTATGCCAAAGTTATTAAATAACGATTGGCATAACAACTGTAATGAAGTTTTGATCTTTTAAAATGAATGGAAGATTTCCTTCGTTTAAACCTATACTGAATTCTGAAGAGTTTATAGCATTTAAAAAATCAAGAAGATAACGAGAGTTGATGGCAATTGAAAAAATTTTATTAAAATTTGTAGGAAAATTTATCTCTGTTTTTGCTTCAATATTATCATCACTTAAACTTTCAAAAGTAATAGTATCATTTAAAAATGAAATTTTTACATCTGTAGAAATTGTAGTGATCTGTTTAAGAGCATCAATCATTGTAGCTTTTGGTAATACAAGATTATGGGTTGTCTCTTTTGGAATAATACGTGAGTATTCTGGAAATTTACCATTGATAAGTTTTGTAAAGAAAGTATATTGCTCTGAATGAATAATTAAATTTGTCTCATCATAATAGAGTTCTATATTATCAAAAAAGAGTTTTTGAATTTCAATAATTGCTTTTTTAGGGATAATAATAGAGAGTTCTTTTTCACTGTTGTTAGAAATAGTTACAACAGCTAAACGTCTTGTATCTGTAGAAGCAAAATTAATTGTATCACTTTTTATATCTATTAAAGCACCATTGAGTTCAAATTTAGGATTGTTTGTATCAATTGCAGGTGTTATTTTTTTAAGTGATTCTATAAGAGTATGAGACTCTATAGAGATACGAGGTTTTCCTTCATAAGATGGAAATTCTGGAAACTCATTATGTGAAAATGTAGGAAGTTTAAAATTTGAACTTCCTTGCGATATATGAAGAGTATCTTTTAAAACTTCAAGATTAATATTTCCATCTTTTAATATACGAACAATATCAAGAAATTTTTTACCATTAGCTGTTACCATTCCATCTTCAATTATATCTACATTATCAGTTGTTACACAAAAACCTATCTCATAATCAGTAGCTTTAAGTGTCAGTTTCGAGTTACTGGCATTAAGATAAACATGTGAAGTAATTTGAGAAGTATCTTTTTTTTCTAGAAAAGGTCCTGAATGGATTAATATATTCTCTAGAACAGATTTAGCTATGTTAATCTTCATTTTTGAAATTCCTATTTATTATATAATTTTTAGTATGTAGTAGTAGGTGGTAGTGAATAGGTGAAAATCCTACTTTTATTCCTACTCTAGCATACTTTTGGATGTGATGAAGCACTTAAGTCTCATTCACATCTATTCACTTTTACAATTATATCTTTTTTTTTAAAGATTTTTTGTCAAAACCTATGAAGAGGCAGTTATTTTGTTTGTTAATTCTTCTATTTTTACTCTAAAATCTTCATCATCTTTGATAAGATCATTGATTTTTTTAATAGTGTGACTGATTGCTGTATGATCTTTCATACCAAAGTACTGTGCAAGTTGAGGCATTGTATTTTGCGTGAGTTCACGACAGATATAGATACTAATACGACGAGCATAAACAATATTTTTACTTCTTCCTTTAGAACGAATTTCACTTGGTTTGATATTAAGATCTTTAGCAACAATCTGTGTAATTTTATCCATTGTAAGGTTTTCACGATTTTCATTCATTTGATCTTTGAGTACATTTTTTGTAAATTCAAGATCAATATCTACATGCATTAGTTGTGAATAGGCATGAAGTTTTGATAAAATTCCCTCTATCTCACGTACATTGCTCTCAATTACTGTTGCAATATAATTAACGATATCTTCAGAGAGACGAACTTTGTTAATTTCACATTTTTTCTTGATAATGGCAATCTTTGTCTCTAGTTCAGGTGGTTGAATATCGGCAACAAGTCCCCATTCAAAGCGACTTTGAAGACGTGCTTCAAGACCACCAATCTTTTTAGGGTGTTTATCAGCTGTAAGAATGATCTGTTTTCCTGCACCTTTGAGGGCTTCAAAAGTGTGAAAGAACTCCTCTTGGATTCCCTCTTTATTTGAGAGGAATTGAATATCATCAATAAGTAGTACATCACATTTACGGTACTTCTCTTGAAAACGTTCCATAGTTTTGTTCCGAACATGGCGAATAAAGTCATTTAAGAATTGTTCTACTGTAGTGTATATAACAACTTTTCCTGCATTTTGCAGTACATTCCCGGCAGCTTGCATAAGGTGAGTCTTTCCAAGTCCTACTCCACCATAAATAAAGACGGGATTATATACTTTTCCAGGATTTTCACTGGCACTTTTTACTGCTGCATAGGCAAACTGGTTTGAACCACCTACCATAAAGTTGTCAAATGAGTGTGAAGGATTTAAGAGAGAAGAACTCTGTTTTACCTCTTTTACCTTTTTGCTTTTTTTTCGTTCTATTGTGTTTTTGAGGGTAATTTGTACAGTTACTTTTGAACCTGTTTTTACTTCAAAAAGATGAGATATTTTATCACTATACTTATTTTTTATCCAGTTTAGAACAAGTGCATTGGGTGCGTAAAAAATTGCCATATCACTTGTAGATTTTTTACTATCATATATAAGATGTTGGATATAGCGTTTATATTCTATCTCTGTTATCTCATCTTTAAGTGCTTCTAAAACTTCTTGACCAATATTCACATAAAAACCTATTTTTTAAATTATATGTGAATAGTACTCAACAAATCCATAAAATTGGGTTAAAAATATGTGAATAGTGAATAATTCTCATATGTGAATATCTTTGATATAATGCCATCATGACAATACTTGGAATAGATCCGGGAACAAGAAATCTTGGATATGCACTTATAAAACTTGAAAATGGAAAAATTGCACTTATTGAGGCTGGACTTATAAAAATGAAGGCTGAAAATCTTCAATTTCAGATACCACAGATGGTAGAAGGTATAGAGATGCTTTTTTCTAAACATCAAATTGATGAAGTAGCAATGGAAGATATATTTTATGCACATAATCCAGCTACAACGATAAAACTGGCACAGTTTCGAGGAGCTATTATGCTTAAACTTCTTCAAGAATTTGGTCAATTTCATGAATATACTGCTCTGCAGGTAAAAAAAGCGTTGACGGGTAAGGCAAAAGCACAAAAGGAACAGGTAGCTTTTATGGTTAAAAGACTTTTAGGAATTAAAAAAGAGATAAAACCTCTTGATATTACAGATGCTATGGCAGTAGCCATTACACATTCTCAAAGAGTAAGGTTAAAAGGATGAAGTTTTTTTTACTTTTTTTAACAACAACAGCACTTTTTGCTTCGATGAGCATTGAAGAGGCATGGAGAATTGTAGAGAGTAAAAACAGTGGTATGCAGGCATCTAAAAATGATATGTATGCAGCAAAACTGAAAAGTAAATCTGCAAAATCGATGTACTTACCAAGTATCTCTTTAAGTGCAAACTATACACATCTTGATAAGCCTGTAGATATTGATACAAGTAGTATTTCTCAACTAATGGCTGCATTTTCTATCCCTTTTCCTTCATCACTTGATCTTTCAAAAGAAGATATATTTTTAGCAGATCTTCAAATGATGTGGCCACTTTATGTTGGTGGAAAGATAGATGCTGCGCAAGATATTTATAGTGCAAAGGTTGATGAAGCAAAAGCAATGCTGGAGATGAAAAAAGATAAAGAGTTCTTAAAACTTATAAAATACTACTATGGTGTTGTAGTAGCTGATTCACTCTATAAAACTCGTCAAGAAGCACTTAGTGCACTCCAGCTTCATTATGAAAATGCCCAAAAGTTAGCCAAGCAGGGTCAAATTTCAAAAGTAGAACTTTTAAATGCTGAAGTAAAACGAGATGCAGCGAAGATAGAAAGAGATAAATCCGCTGATACTCTTGCAATAACAAAACGTGCTCTTGCTCTGCTAACACACTCCGAACAAGAAATCTCATCAAAACTTTTTGTTTATAATAAAGAGGAAAAATTTTCTTACTATGAAGATGCTTTAGAGCAAAAAAGTGCAACACTCTCTTTATTTGATGCAAAATCAAAACAGACAAAATCTCTTATTGAGATAAAAAAAGCAGCTTTTAAGCCTGATGTTATAGGTTTTGCAAACTATAATCTTTATAGAGATGATTCTGTATTGATGCAATCCCTTCCAAATTGGTTTGCAGGTGTTATGTTGCAGTTTGATATTTTAGCCAGAGAAGACAGGTCTGAAGAGTTAGAGATAGCAAAACTGCAAGATAGTAAAGTAGTAGCACTTAAAAAAGAGGCTTTAGAAAATTTAAAAATATTGTTGGAGAAGAGTTATAAAGAGATGCTCTCTTCACTCAAAGAGTACCGATCACTTGACTCTTCACTTGCTTTAGCACAAGAGAACTATAGACTGCGATCACTCTCTTTTAAAGAGGGACTAGTAACTTCAAGTGATGTTGTTGATGCTGAACTCTTTTTAGAGAGTGTAAAAACAAAAAGAGTCAATGCTGCATATAATTTTGTATTAAGACTCTCTCAGTTGCTTGTTTTAAGTGGTCAGAGAGAGAAATTTTTTGAGATAAATAAAGAAGCAGAGATATTGGAGTAATAATGAAACAAAAAATAGGGATTTTTACAGTTGTAGTTTTAATGAGTGCATTTTTTATCTGGGTTGCGTATGATTTTTATAAAGCTTATGAAGTTCCTAAAAAAGTAGTTCTTCAAGGTGAAATAGATGCACAAAGTTATGCCATCTCCTCAAAACTGCCAGGACGTATAGCAGAGGTATTTGTTAAAAAGGGAGATATGCTTAAAGTTGGTGATGTTGTTTTTAGTATAAATTCACCAGAAGTTACAGCAAAAC
>Ga0256843_1000499_pt1 | contig 33672 bp, 35 predicted proteins | sample AlvinellametaG_FD_191572 | JGI IMG/M metagenome (GOLD analysis project Ga0256843, IMG submission 191572) | Pompeii worm associated microbial communities from hydrothermal vent at the East Pacific Rise, Pacific Ocean - Alvinella | ecosystem: Host-associated > Annelida > Integument > Unclassified ...
AGAGACTTTTATTCCACTGAGTTCTTGTTCTAGTGTGTGAATCATACTATCTATATCTTGGATTTGTAGAGACTCCATCATCTTAAAAAGGCTCAACGATAAGACAAATTCACCATCAGCTCCTACACTCAAAAGTCTTTTTGAGTCAGCTAAAACCCTAAAAAACCTATCTATAACCATAGGAGTTAGTTTGTGAGAGTTAGATAGTAGTAGCTCTTTGAGATATAGTGATAGCTCATCTATTATCATCTCTGCTTCAAAATCACTAGATATAGAGATAAACTCCAATATAGCTTTTTCATCTTTTGAGATAATACTATCTATCAGATTTTCAAGTAGAGATGGCTCTATAATACCCAACATATTAGTAACAGTAGCTATATCTATAAAGTTTTTAGAGTAAACGATAGCTTGGTCAAGTAGGGTTAGAGCATCTCTTACACTTCCTGCTCCACTTCTTGCTATAATTGAGATTGCCTCTTTTTCATACTCTACACCCTCAAGATTTAAGATATGTGCTAAATGTTTCTCTAAAATAGGTTGAGATATCTTTCTAAATCTAAAATGTTGAGTTCTGCTTAGTATGGTAGCAGGTAGCTTTAGAGGGTCTGTTGTAGCCAAGATAAATTTTACAAAACTAGGAGGCTCTTCTAATGTCTTAAGGAGAGCATTAAACGCCTCTTTGGTTAACATATGAACTTCATCTATTATAAAAATCTTGTATCTACCAATAGCTGGTTTGTATTTGGTATGTTCTATAAGCTCTCGTATATCATCTATTTTTCTATTTGATGCACCATCCATCTCTATAATATCTATATGCCGTCCCTCATTTGCCATAATACAGTTAGAACAGTTGTTACAAGGGTGTGCAGTAGTACCTTGTTCACATAGTAGAGCTTTGGCAAAAATTCTAGCTGTTGAGGTTTTACCACTTCCTCTAAGTCCAGAAAATAGATAGGCATGAGATAATCTATCGTTTTGTAGTGCTAAGCTTAATGTACTAGAGACTGCCTCTTGACCTATTAAATCTTCAAAACTCGTAGGACGATATTTTCTTGCTAATGCTAATGACACGACAACTCCTTTATAAAACAAATTATACCACAAGTGATGTTTGAGTATAATATGTTAAAAAAATTTAGGAGCTTAAATGAGATGGGAAGATAGAGACCAGAGTAGTAATGTAGAAGATAGAAGATACAGTGGTAGTGATAGTAGTAGTGGAGGTGGTGGAAGAAGAGGTATGCCATCTTTGAGTACTATGATGTTTTTGTGGCCAATAGTTAAACCTCTACTTAAAACTAAATTTGGTTGGGCTATTATTGGTGTAGGTGCTGTTTTATATTTTTCAGGATTTAATCCACTATCTAGTTTTACAGGAGGAGGAAGTAGCACTTCTACACATATAAATAATAAAGCAGATGACAGAGAGGCTAAGTTTATCTCTACAGTTTTAAGAGATACAGAGGTAGTTTGGAGTGATATATTCAAACAACATGGAGCTAAATATCGTATGCCAAAGATGGTACTATTCCGTGGTTCTACTAGAAGTGCATGTGGACATGCTTCAGCTGAGATGGGACCATTTTATTGTCCTGCTGACCAAAAGGTTTATTTGGATTTAGGATTTTTTGATGAGTTAGCTAAAAGATATAGTGCATCAGGGGATTTTGCACAAGCTTATGTATTAGCTCATGAGGTTGGTCATCATGTTCAAAATCTACAAGGAATATTAGATAAAGTACAGAGATTGAAACAACATGCTAGAAGTCAAAAGGGAGAGAATCAACTACAGGTTAGAGTAGAACTTCAAGCAGATTGTTATGCTGGAGTATGGGCACATCATGCTGAAAAGAGATTTCATATGTTAGAAAAAGGTGATATAGAAGAGGCTCTAAATGCTGCATCATCTATTGGTGATGATACTTTACAAAAACAAGCCCAAGGATATGTAGTACCAGATGCTTTTACTCACGGTTCATCAGCTCAAAGAGTTGAGTGGTTCAAAAGAGGTATAACAACTGGGGATATCAGAAGTTGTGATACTGGGATATAAGAGTTTTGAACTCTTATATCTTTGATTTTGCATATTTAATCCATTTTAAGAATGTTTTTTCATCGTAGTAACCTTTAGCTACTGTTAATTGACTCATATCACTTCTCATAAAATATACTGCTGGTACATATTTAGGATTGATACCATATTTTTTTGCCTCTTTGTCTCCATGATTCAGTTTTACTAGAACAAAATCATTTAGTTTATTTTTGACTTTTTTACTATTTAGTGTTGTTCGTTCCATCTTTTTGGACCATTTGAATTTATTTGAACCTACAAAAATCATAATCTGTTTGTTTGTTTGAGATGCAAAATCCATTGCTGAGGCTATATCATACATCCAAATTGAATCTTTTTCTGGTTGAACATATCTTGATTGTTTCTTTTTTCGTGAGTTATGAGCTATAATCCCCATTCCCAATTTTGTTCTAGTGTCATCAACCCACATATTAAAATCATAAGCATTTAAGTATCCTTTAACAGTATTAACTATTCTAAAATCTGGAGATATAAAGTAAGTGGTTGGTGTATATCTAGTTTTTGGCAAAAATCTTCTAGCATCTAGGCTTGTTTTATCTATTTTTGTAAATAAAAAACCTCTTAAATTATTTTTGACATCACTATTTCCTAGTGTCTCTTTTTTCATCTTTGAACAATATTTGCAATTTTCTGCTGTCACTAAAACCATAAGTGGTTTATTCTCCTTTTTTGCTTTTAGCAAAGAACTTTTTAAATCGCCTGAGATTAAAAGTGCTGTAACAGATAACATTAATAGAAGCTTTTTCATCTATTCCCCTTTTTTTAGTTTATTATAATGGAATTCTATTATTTTTATGTTAAATATACTATATATTATTAAGTTTATTTTTAAAATTTATGTTTAACTAAACAAAAATGATGTATTATACGGATTAAGCATAATTATTAATAAAGGAGAACAAATGAAAACTGTGATATCAAAATATATTGCAATAGGTGTATTAATTATTGTTGGAATGGGAGGATATTGTCAGGCTGATACAGATACAAAAACAGCAACTCTCAAAAAAGTAAAGAAAGAGGCTTCTAAAAAAGTAGATGTTAAAAAAGCTTCGTCTGATGATTTACCAATTATTAAATTAAAAGTAGATAATTCAACTCCTTCTAATCCAAAATTAAAAAAAGGTAAAGGATGTGAGAACCTAGAAGAGGTACAGGGTGAAACTTTTAATGATTATCCTGAGGCAGAAACTATTCCGTGTGATACAGCTGATTGTAAAGATTTGAAACCTGCAAAATTAGAAGATTATGATTATAAAGAGTTACCTGTGGCTAAAACAGAAGGTAGTTGTGAAGAGTAACTAAAAAAGAGTAAATTATGTCTCTATTAATATTTAGAGATATAATTTATATTCTGCTATAATCCTTGCTAAAAATTAGGGATTATAATTTGCAATTTGAAACTTATCCATTTGAAAAACTAAATAATTTATTATCTGATATAGAACCCAATAGTGACTTTGAACCACTTAGTTTAACTATTGGAGAACCACAATTTAATACGCCAGAGTTTATATTAGATGAGCTAAATAAAACAGCTCCACTACTAAATAAATACCCAAAAACATCAGGAGAAGCAATCCTTAGAGAGGGAATGCTCACTTATCTAAAAAATCGCTTTAGTTTAGAGCTTGATAACTCCCAAATTATTCCAACATTTGGAACTAGAGAAGTACTTTTTAACTTTCCTCAATTTTTGTTACATGATATAGAAAACCCAATAATGGCATTTCCAAATCCATTCTATCAGATATATGAGGGAGCTAGTAAAGCAAGTAGAGCCAAAACCATATATCTAAATCTAACTCCTCAAAATGAGTTCCAACCTACAATAGATGAGGAGAGATTAAAAGAGTGTGATTTGGTTATTATCAATACTCCAAATAACCCAACATCATCAGTAATGCTAATAGATGAGCTAAAAAAATGGGTTGAGTTAGCACTAGAGCATAATTTTGTACTATTAAATGATGAGTGTTATATAGATTTATACCTAGATAAACCATTGCCATCACTACTCAATGCTAGTATAGAGGTAGGAAATAGTGATTTTAAAAATATATTAGTTATCAACTCCATATCAAAACGCTCATCAGCACCAGGACTTAGAAGTGGATTTATAGCAGGGGATAGAGATATACTAAAAGAGTATATGGTATATAGAACATATGTAGGATGTGCCTCTCCTTTGCCTCTACAACACGCTTCAGCTGTTGCATGGAGTGACCAGAGTCATGTTGATGAGTTTAGGGCTAAATATATTAGAAACTTTGAGATAGCCAAAGAGATTTTGGGTATTGAACCACCATTAGCTACATTTTATATATGGCTAGAGGTAGATGATGAGATAGAGTTTACTGCTAGATTATATAGAGAGTATAATCTAAAGGTAATACCTGGTTCATTTTTAGGAAGAGAGGGTCAAGGAGAAGGTTTTGTTAGGTTAGCATTAGTATATGAAGAGGAGAAAACCAAAGAGGCGCTAAATAGAGTAAAACAAGCACTAAAGGTAAAGGATTAAAATGCAAGAGCCACAAATAGATATAGAAGCACTAAAACAGGATGAGAATTTCCAAAAAGATTTAAAAAAACTTGAAGATGAAGTAAAAACTCAAAAGAGTATAGACAAAGGGTATAAACTACTAGGTACAAAACTAGCTATCAATGCACCAGAAGATGAGATAAATGAGCTTTTTACATTTATAGTCAATCAAGCTTTTGATGTATTGGCTGATTATCTCACAGAGCATAAGGGATTTGATTTGAACAACCCTGAAGAGTTAGCAACAGCTAGAGCGATATATGAACATGGTATTCAAAGATATAGTGAAAACGATATAAAAGGAGCCAAAGAGATATTTTTGGTACTGCATCACACAATAGAGAATGATGAGCTCAAAGATGCTATGATGATACACGCCTGTGCTGTTATGGCTGGTCATAAGTTTGATGATTTTATAGATAATCTAGCAGATACTAGCGATATAGACCCAAATGACCCTACTGCATTTTTTATAAAAGATTTCAAACAACCAAAAGATATTTTGTTACAGATGTTTAAAAAGTATGTAAAACTTGGAGAGAAAGAGTTAGAGGTATTAAATAGAGATAAAGCCTAAAAATTAGGCTTTATAAAGTATTTTAAATACTATTTAGATATTTTATTAGTATATCTAAAAGTAAAAAGTTATTATTAAGATTAAGTATGAAAAATTTTATAATTCTATTTTTATTTAAATTTTTCTTAAAAACTCTAATAAACCTTTAATAATATCTTCTGGTGTTGGAGGACAACCATTTATATGATATGCTATAGGCAAATGATTTGTAGCAGGTGCTTTTACAGCAAAAGTTTTATCAAAAACAGATTTCATAATAGGACAATCACCAATAGTAATAACCCATTTAGGAGATGGCATTTGCTCATAAACATCTTTTATATGTGAAGTCATATTAAATGTAACTAAACCACTTAAAAGCATAATATCAGCATGTCTTGGACTAGCAACAAAATATATACCTAATCTCTCTAAATCATAATAAGGATTGGATAAAGCATTACATTCAGCTTCACAACCATTACAGCTACCACTATCAACCATTCGAATAGCTAAACTTCCTGCAAATTTCTTTTTAATACTACTTTTTAACTCTTTTTTTATAGATTTTAATTCATTATCAAATTCTAATTTTTCTGTCAAAATCCCTTTATTTAATCTTTTTAGCCAAAACTTAATCATAAATCATTTCCTGCATAACTCAAATCACAACTTTTATTTATAAGTGGAAAATCTGCAATTATATTATTAGGCATCATAAGGTGCATTACTTGCCAATTTATAAAACTTGGGTCTCTTACAAAAAATCTCTCTATTTTATTATCTTTTATCTCTATTGTCATAAAAATTTCTCCTATTGAACTCTCTACAAAACTAAAATATTCACCATCTTTTATATTACCTTTTTTTAAAATAAGACTATTTTGTTTACAATCTTTTATAAAATTATTTATCATTTTAATAGAATTTTTAATTTCATTAAGTCGAACTTTAAATCTAGCACCAACATCTCCACTTTTCTCTATAGATATTTCAAAACCATAATCTTTATAAAATTTATTATCTCTCCTATCTATTTTAATACCACTTGCCCTAGCTACTACTCCAACACAATCATATTTCTGTGCATTTCCTTTTGATAATATACCTGTAGAATCAAATCTATCCCATAATGATGGTATATCCATAATCCAATCTTCAAAAAAATCCATCTCTTTTTCTAATTCATTTATAAATTTTTTTAGATAAACTATATCAAAATTTAATTTATTAAATTCAATACTATCAAATCCAAAGCGATGATTGGTAAGCTTTTTCATTACTCTTCTAGCATCTTCACTAAGTTTAGAACAATATGATAAAGCAGAAGCAAAACCTGCATCATTTGGAATAAATCCTAAATTGGTTAAATGATATATCACTCTTTCGAGTTCAAGTAAAATAGCATGTTCAATTTTTAAAGATGTTGGTAAAGTTATATTTGTAGCCTTTATAATAATATCTCTTAAAGCTATTTGATATGCTATCGATTCGTTAGCACTTATTCTACTAATTATCTTTTTAGCTTCAAATATATTTTTCCCCTCTAACATCTTTTCAATACCTTTATATTTATAAAAATGTCTAATCTCTTGATGTAATATATTTTCACCTGCTTGTGAAAAGTGAAAATGACCTGCTTCAATAATACCTGCATGGATAGGACCTACCGATACCTCAAAAACACCATCACCATCTATAGTCTCATAATTATATGGTATAAAAGTAGCAAAATTTATATCTTTTTTAGTAAAATCTTTTCTCATAGGGTATATATTTAAAGGAAATCTTTCATGATGAATAATTCTTCTAGTATCAAAAGCATCTTCTATCTCTATACCAAAATCATCTTTAATTTTTCTCTCAAACCATATACAACAAGGGTGTTCAATCATGAGTGTTTTAATCTTAGGATTTTTTTTTGAAACAATCTCTTTAATTATATTATTATCATAAATAGTTACTACCTCAAAATGAGTTTTTAAATCTTTTGCATATTTAGCTATAACTCTCATACTATTCCTTTTAAATAATTTATAGTAATTGGTAAAATAAGAATAATAAGAGATATAGCAAAAAGCATAAGAGAAAAGACTTCTGTTGCATAAACATTCTTTTCACTATCTTCTCCACTATATTTCATTGATTGATAAATAGATATAAATTTATAAAAAATAATACTTAAAAGTATTAATAAAAATAAAATAGCCATAATCATTGCTAAAATATGTTTATTTATTTTTGCAATTTCTAACATTCCTGAAAAACCATAAAGTTCACTAAAAAACATAGGGCTAGGAGGCATAGATATAATTGCTAATAAAAATATAGAAACTAAAAAAACAAAAAATTTCCCTCTTTTCCCTTTATATCCTCTTAATGCTCCTGCTATTTTATATTTTCCTCTTGACTCTAATACACCTGTTGATAAAAATAATGCTGGTTTTAAAAATGCGTGAGCTCCAAAATGTAAAAGTGCAGGAAATACTCCACCACTCACCCAAAAAAGAGAAATTAATGCCATATGTTCTATCCCAGATAAAGAAAAAAGTCTAATAAAATCTTTAGCTCTAAAAATCAAAAAAGAGACTATAAAAATAGTAAATAGAGTGTAAATAAATGTAAAAGTAAAAAGATAATTATAATTAACTACTTTTGCTATTTCACTAAATCTAAAAAAGCCAATAATTACAGCACTCTCTAAAATACCACTAAAAAGTGCTGCTACAGGATAATATGAAGCTCTTTCTATATTTGCTAACCATAAATTCATAGGAAAAAATCCCATTTTTATAAACATTCCAATACTTGTTATAGCAAATCCTATTTCAAAAAGAAAAGATGATTTTATCTCTTTAGCATGAAGTAAAAGAAGATTAAAATTCATAGCCTTTTCTCCTAAAATTGGTTTGGCACTTGCATAAATTAATATTATTCCAAATAAAACTAATGATATAGCAATAGCTCCTACTATCATATAATTCCATGCCTCTCTTGAAGCATTTTTTGTAAAATTTGTTTTTATCATATAAACAGTAGATAAAGTTGCAAATTCTAATCCTATCCAATAAATCCCCATATTATTTGCTAAAATAGAAAATATTAAACCTATCCAAAATGTAGCGAAAAATCTATAAAATTTTCTATATGATTTTGGAGATATATTAACCTGTTTTCTTAAGGTCATTAGAGATAAAGTAACTCCTATACCAACTATAGAAGAGACTAATAAAACATAAGTATTTAATTTATCTGCTACAAGATAATCCCCTAAAATATAATATGGTTTTTTTAATATAAAAAGCTCTATTGTGGGTATTAATATAGCAAAAGATGTAAAATATAGTAGATTATGTACTTTAGAACTTTTTATAAAACTTATTATAAACATAATAATAGCAGGTAATAATAGAAAAAATATCATATTTTTGTTCTCTCTTGTTTAAATAATAGATTAATAACCACAATGGCTATCAATAGGTCAAAAAATATACCAAGCTCAACAAGCATTGGCATCCCTTCTGTTGCACTTATTCCCAATAAGAATAGAGAATTTTCCATACTTAAAAAACCTATAATTTTTGGAGAAACATTTTTATGCTCCATCATTAGAAGTAAAGATAAAAATAGAGAAGAGATACTAATAGCTACATATTTGGAATTTATTTCTATCATATGAGTAATTGGGTCAGCAAGATAATAAGTAAAAACCAAAATAATAGGAATTAATATTATTGAATAGTGAACTTTTATATTTGGTTTAATTTGTCGTACAAGGTTAAATTTTTGAGTTATATTTTTTAATATGAAAGGAATAATAATAGCTTTAATAATAATAGTTATAACCCCAGTAATTAACATAGCATTATCATCTAGTTTTATACCCATAAAAAGTGCTAATAAACCTAACATTAAAGAATTAAGTGAATACCATAGAAAAAGTCTATAGAGTCGTGTGGTAAAAAGTGCTGTTATTAAAGTAGCTAAAAACAGTCCTATAAAAAAATCAATCATATATTAAGCTCCTAACACATAAAAAGTGATTAAAGATAAAAATGCAAAAACAATAGATATACCAAGAAGATTTGGAACTTTAAATAATCTTAATTTTGCCATATTTACCTCAATTAAAGCTACAAAAATTGCAACTAAAAATAATTTTCCAATAAATATAATTAAAACTATAAAAGATGAATATCCCACTCCAAATGGTAAAAATAATGAAACAAAAAGTGATGAAAAGATTATAAATTTTATAGCTGAAGCACTCTCTATAATAGCTAAATAAATACCTGTAATATCAAGTATCATTGCTTCATGAACCATAGTTAATTCCAAATGTGTTTCTGGATTATCTACAGGAACTCTCCCATTTTCAGCAAGTAATAATATAAAAAAACTTATACCAGCAAATAGAAAACTTGCCATATGTTCTTTTGGAAAATGATTAGCTAAATTTATACTAGCTTGAGCAATACTTAAATTATTTGCTATCATAGAAACACTAAATATAGTTAAAATCATAGCAGGTTCAACAAGTGCTGATATAAAAGCCTCTCTACTACTTCCCATCCCTCCAAAACTACTAGCACTATCTAATCCTAATAGCATTAAAAAAAATGTAGAAAGAGATATTAATCCTGTAATAGTAAAAGCATCAACAAAATTAACATAAAAACCTACATTAACAACAGGAGGTAAAAATAGCATTATAACTAGAAGTGGAGAAAGTACTAGAAAAGGAGCATATTTTGTTAATTCACTTGCTTCATAAGAGATTATAGTCTCTTTTTGTATTAATTTTGAAAAATTTCTATATCCTTGAAAAATTGATATAGGTTTTTTAAAGAGCAAAATCATTTTAAACATCTTTATAAAAGATAAAAGTAAAGGTGCTATTATTATAAGTATAAAAAGGGTTAAAAGATACCAAATCATTTTCTATCTCCTATAATAAGAATTTTAATACTCATAGCCATAACTATAAACTCTAAAAGTAATGTTGCCCAACTAAATTCATTAATAAATACTCTATAACTAAATAAAACCATAAGTAAAAGATTAAAAATCATTGCTGAATACCTACTTTTCTCAAAATGGGCAAAGCGATAAACCCAATAGCTAATAATATTTAAAATTTTTGCTATATTTTTATATAATGATTTTTCAAAAAGAGGTTTGACATGAACTTCATAATAAGAAATATTAAATTTACTATCATGTCCTCCTATAGTCTGTTTTTCAAAATGCTCATTATAATTATATAACCAACCAAAAAATCTTCTAATCGGTCCTGCAAATCCTGTTGCTGTATATTGTGTTCTTGATGATGTTTTATAACCACAACTCCAAGTATTATGAAATCTTATTTTCTTATTTGATAATTTATAAGCAAATAAAAGTAGTGATGTAATTACAATTAATGCTATTAATAATATTAATGGAGATACAATACCACCAACTGTTCCTAAAGAGTGCATATTCCAAATAGTAGGAAAAATCTCTTTATATATAGATACTCTTGAAAACTCTACCATAATATTATCAAATAACTCTATATAAAAAGGTGTAAAAAGCATAAGTGATACAATAACTAATGACATTAAAATCATACCAATTTTCATAAAAGAATTTACTTCATGAGCATGTTTTGCATTACTACTTCTATAGAGTCCTAAAAATGTAATACCATACGCTTTAACAAAACAAGCTATAGCTAATCCACCTGTCATTGCTAATGAAAAAATAGCAAAAGGTATGGTAAGTTTTAGCGAAATATCTCCAATATTAGATGAGCTTAACATTGATTGAAATATCATCCATTCACTTAAAAATCCATTGGTAGGAGGAAGTGCCGAAATAGATATGGAAGCCAATAAAAAAGTGATTGCTGTAATAGGCATATTTTTTATTAAACCTCCATATTTTTCTATATTTTTAGTTCCTGTTTGATGTAATATACTTCCTGCACCCATAAAAAGTAAAGATTTAAAGCTCATATGATTAAATGTATGAAAAAGTGATGCAATAAATGAAAAACTGCTTAATGTTTCTAAACCTAAAGTATCAAATATCATACCCATTCCAAAACCTATTAAAATAATACCTATATTTTCAATAGAATGGTTTGCTAAAAGTGCTTTTATATCATGTTCACTAAGAGCATATAAAACACCAACTAAAGAAGATATTGAACCTAAGGTTAAAATAAACATTCCCCACTCAAGTGGCCAAGGATATAAAATATCTAATAAAAATCTAAACATACCATAAATAGCAACTTTAAGCATAACCCCACTCATAAGGGCAGAAACAGGAGATGGAGCAGAAGGGTGAGCATAAGGTAACCAAACATGTAAAGGAACAACTCCTGCTTTACTTAAAAACCCTAATACTAAAAAGAAAAATAATAGAGTTGGATACTCAAATGTAGAGGTTATATTTTTTATATCATTAAAATTTATTTCTAAATTACCATTTGTTATTATAATAAAGAACATTAAAAGAAAAATAAATCCAAAATGTGTCATTATAAAATAAAATCTCCCTGCTTTAAGTGTACTTTTGTCCTTAGTATCAGTTAAAATAAGTTGCCAAGAGGTTAAACTCATAATTTCCCAAAAAAACAAAAATACAATAGCATTTGCTGATATAACAACTCCTATCATAGATAAAATAAAAGAAAAATAGTGAATAAGATAATAAACCTTTCTCTCAATATGAGATATATATCCTAATGAATAAAAAATGTTCGGAATAGCCCCTAAAAAAATTAAAAGAATAAAAACAAGAGAGAGTGTATCAAAAGAGAACATTTTTAATAATCCTAAATAAATTAATTTTAAATAATATTATCGGATTATAATCCTTTTAACTTAATAATAAATGATTTTGTATTAAATAATATTTTTTTTTATTTAAATTAAAATATCATGAAATTTGTTTATTAAATAATAAATATAGACAAAAAATAATATATTTTTAACTAAAGTATAAGTTTTATTTATTTAAAATATAAAAATATTTTAAATAAATAAAAAGGAACATTTATAATATGGAAAAATTACAAAAAGAGGGTTATGATACTTTTTTAAATGAATATTTTAAAGAAAATGAAGAACTCTTTTCAAATTTGTCAAAACAACAAAAGCCTCATACAATGATTATCACTTGTAGTGATAGTAGAATTAACCCTGCACTACTTCTAAATGCTCAACCTGGGGAGCTTTTTATAGCTAGAAATATTGGAAATGTAGTGCCACCTTATCTACCAGCAAAAGGTTCAACACAAGCCGCTATTGAATATGCTGTTAATGCGTTAGATATTCCTAAAATTGTAATTTTGGGTCATAGTAATTGTGGAGCTTGTGCACATATGTATCATCAGAAAAAAGAGGGCGAACCATCTTTGCCTCATGTTGAAAAATGGCTTGAGTATATTATTCCTGCTAAAAGTGCGGCTATGCTTGAAGTTCATGCAGACCATCATAAAAATATTTTTGAACTTACAGAAAAACATAATGTTATTATATCTTTACAACGATTAATGGAATATCCTTATATACAATCTCGTTTGGTAAATCATGAAATTAGTTTAGAGGGTTGGTGGTTTGATATTGGAACAGGAAAAGTTGAAACTTATAATTTTGGCACAAGAAATTTTGAACCTGTAATAAATTAATTCTAAGAACCGAAAATTCGGTTCTTATTCATCTACTTTTTTAAAAGTTTTAGTACTATAATCATAAACTTCTAAATCTCCACTACCTATATCATACCACCAACCATGTATTTCTAGAGTTTTATTTTCTAATGCTTCTACAATATATGGATATGTCATCAATCTTTGAATTGATAGTTGAATATTATTTTTTTCAGTAATTTCTGCTCGGTTTTTATCTGGATTATGAAGACACTCTAACATAGCATCATGTTTTGCTGGATAAGCCAAAGTTAACCACTCTTCTACATGACTTAACTCTACATGTTTATCCTCTTCTGTTTTTTCATGATAAAGATGAGCACAAGCTCCACAATGACTATGACCCAAAATAACAAGATTAGGTACCTTAAGAGCATTAACAGCATATTCAATAGCTGATTGTGTCGCACCTTTAGTCGCTTCGTATGGAGGTACGATATTTCCAATATTTCTAGCTATAAAAAGCTCACCAGGTGTTGCTGATAATATTTTTGTAGGTGCTACTCTACTATCACTACAAGTGATAATCATTGTATGAGGACTCTGTCCCTCTGCTAATTCATTAAAAAGTTTTGTATTGTCTTTAAAATACTCCTTTTTAAATTTCTTGTATCCATCTAAATGAATTGTATCCATAATTTACCTTTAATTATAATTTATATATGAAAATATTATACAAATGTTGCTCAGTTTTTATCATTAAAAAAATATAATCAAAAAAGATTATATTTTTTATTATATAAATTGTTTCAAAATTAAGCATATTAGGTAAAAAATAAAATAATTATATATTATAATTGACTCACAAAGGGGTCACAAATGAAATTAAGGAGTTAAGAATAACCTATAATGTTAAAGATTTTAAGTATATTCCTAACTTAGAGATATTAGAATTCTAATAAAAAATTAAGGAAATATAAAAATAATGAAAATACACTTTATAGGAATAGGTGGAATAGGTCTCTCTGCTTTGGCAAAATTTTTGGCAAATGATGGGCATGAGATAAGTGGTTCTGATATAAAACAGACAGAGATTACAAATGATTTGGCTCTCAATTTTGGTGCAAAGGTTACAATCCCACACCATAGGGATGCAGTAGAAGGAGTAGATAGAGTTATATACTCAGCTGTTGTTAGACCCAATAATCCTGAATATCAAAGAGCAAAAGAGCTAGGTATAGAGCTACTCTCAAGAAAAGAGGCTCTAAAAAGTATCCTCGGAGAAAAAGAGGTCTATGCAGTTGGTGGAGCTCATGGAAAAAGTACCACTTCAGCAATGTTGGCTTCTATTATGCCAAAAACCAATGCACTTATTGGGGCTATTAGTAAAGAGTTTGGCTCAAATGTAAGATATGCTGACAATAATAGAGTGGTATTTGAAGCAGATGAGAGTGATGAGAGCTTTTTAAATAGTAATCCACATCTAGCAATAGTGACTAATGTTGAGCCTGAACATATGGAGTACTATGAGTATGATGAAGAGAGATTTTATAATGCCTATAGAAATTTTTTGAACCTAGCAAAAGTTAGAGTGATAAATGCCGAGGATGAGTTTTTAGGCTCTATGGATATTGAGGCTATTAGATTTTATCCATCAAAAGAGATGAGTGATATTGAATTTGTATTGGTTGGTGGAGAGCCTCATACTAAGTTTAAACTACGAGATTATGGAGAGTTTGAGGTTTTTGGATTTGGTTATCATATAGCACTTGATGCCTCTTTAGCAATTTTGGGTGCTTTGGAGATGGGAGAGGATATTGAGGATATTAGAAAAAACCTTCTAAACTATAAAGGGATAAAAAAGAGATTTGATATAATCCAAAACTATGAAAATAGTGTAGTCATAGATGACTATGGACACCACCCAACAGAGATAAAAGCTACAATGGACTCACTAAAGATATACAAAGAACTCAGAGGATTTAAAAAGCTATATATCATATGGCAACCACATAAATATAGTAGAACCATAGATAACTTAGCAGGTTTTGTAGAGTGTTTTGAGGGGGCTGATGAGCTTGTTATTTTGCCTATTTGGAGTGCGGGAGAGCTTGAAGTTGATATTGATTTAAAAGGTGCTTTTAGTAGATACAAGCTTCATATGGCAGATAAAATCACTAGAAAAGATGGAGTAGTCCAAGTGATAAAAGATGGTAATATCATCACAGAGTATCATGAGGGATTGATTACTGCTTTTGGTGCTGGAGATATTACCTATCAGATTAGAGGAGAGTAAAAAATATTTTATTTGAAAATTAACTCTCCAAGTTTAGCTCCGACACTAGAGGCTACTACTTCACATTTGACTTTAAAGAGATGGTATAATCTATCATCTCTAACATCATCCAAACATTCATAATTTCCCATTCCTTTAGCTATAATCAAATCCATAGAGTTATATAGTCTCATAAACTCATCACTAGCCCTCTCATAAGCAAGACCAGGAGTATCTACTCCACTATCAACAATAGTAGCCACTTCATCTATAGCTATCTCTTTTGCTTCTTTTGTTGTCACATCATTAATTATAGGTTGACCTCTAACTGCGTAGTATAGTTTTGTATCTGGATACTTTTTTGCTATCTCTTCTAGTAAAATTTTATCAAAAACATGTTCTCCTACATTATCACCTACTATCATAAGAGAGTTAGCTTTTGAGAGTCTATCTAAAAACTCATCTTCATTATCTATTGCAAATGGTGTAGAGAATACCTTTTGAAACTCTGTTGTCAAGTTAAAATGGTTTGGTGTTGCAAAGTCAATAACATTTCCTGCTACACTAGCTTTGATTGCTCCTTTTATTCTGTTTGGTTGTTTAGATATATTCTCTTTTACTGATGGCAAAAGTTTTAGTGCCTCTTGTGTAGATATAGCTTTTAGATTTTCATAGATATCTTTTGTACCTACTATATCACTTAACTTTGGATATAAATCTGATGCTGCTACAGGTGGAGATACATTACTATAAGTAGAGATAGAAGATGAAGCAGTTCTAAGTATATTTTGAGCCTTATCTTCATCCAAATTTAGATTTTTGGCAACACGGAGTGATTGATTTAACAAGCACACCAAACAGTCTGATTGTAAATTCACTCTTTTTTATCCTTATCTTTTGGTTTATCATCTGATGCAATTAAATATTTACCATACATCATTGCTATTGCTACTACGATAACTACTAAATAAGCCACCCATGGTTCTCTATTCATTGTCATAAACCTCTTCATGTTTTTTATTGCCAATTTCGGTCAAAAACTCTTCAAGAGAGTAAGTTTGTCGTATTTGACTACTCATTATATGGATTAGGATATCACCCATATCAATTACAACCCAATCCTCACTATCATCTATATGCAAAAACTCTTCACCTAGTGGTTTTAGTTTCTCTTTTAAATGGTCTGCAAGTGCTACTGTATGTTTTCCACTAAGAGCATTTGCTAATACTACTCTCTTTGCTATATACTCTACATCTTCTAGGTTAAAAACCTCTAACTCTTCAGCCTTTTTTTCATCTAACTCTTTGATAATTCTCTCAACTCTATCGTCTAAATTCATATAAATCTATTTTCCTTATTTTTTCTAATCTCTGTAGAGCTAATATCTGCTTCTACTTCCAAGATTTCAAATTTCTTTAATTTTGAGGTATCCAAACTATACCCACCTCTAGTTGCAACAACCCAAGTGATTTGACTATTTAAGTATTTAAAATTATACCATTTATCAATATTATTTAGATTATCTGCACCAATTATAAAATACTCTACGCTATATAGAGTTTGAAAATATTTTACACTCTGATATGTTGTTGTACTTTTTTGTTGTGATATCTCATAATCACTTACTATCACTTTTTTGAACTCTTTGAACATATTTTGTGTCATCTCTAATCTCTTTTTTGGAGAGAAATGAGAGCCTGTTTTAAAAGGGTTTAAAAATGCAGGAATAACAATCAACTTGTCAATATCCAAACTATCCAAAGCCGATTTTACCACCTCTTTATGCCCAAAGTGTGGAGGGTCGAAACTACCACCAAAAAGTGCAACACTCTGTTTTGTTATTTTAAACAATCAATAACCTCTAATTATGTAATATATAAGGAATTTTATCATATTAAGCTGAGTTTGATGAAGTATTAAAAATTAAAGGGATAAGTAGATGGCAGTTAAAGTTGCAATAAATGGTCTAGGTAGAATAGGGAGATGTGTAGCTCGAATTATCGCTGATAGAGATGATATTGAGTTAGTAGCAGTTAATGCAAGTGGTGCAGAGAGTATTATAGAGTATGGTCTAAAATATGATAGTGTTCATGGCAAAAGAGAAGATGTATCAGTCAAAGATGGATTTGTAAATATTGGTAATACAAAAGCAAAACTATTTAGTGAAAGAGACCCTGCTAAAATTGATTTTGTTTCAAGTGGTGCAGAGCTTGTTTTGGAGTGTACAGGTGCTTTTTTGACAAAAGAGTCAGTGCAACCATATCTTGATAATGGTATCAAAAAGGTTCTATTCTCAGCTCCTGCAAAAGATGATACAGCTACATTTGTAATCGGAGCAAATGAGGGTGACTATAACGGTGAGGCTGTTGTCTCAAATGCAAGTTGTACAACAAATGGTCTAGCACCTGTTGCAAAAGTTTTAGATGATAACTTTGGAATTCTATCTGGACTTATGACAACTATTCACTCATATACAGCTTCTCAACCTATCTTAGATGGAAAACATAAAAAAGACCCAAGAAAAGGGCGTTCTGGAGCAGTAAATTTAGTTCCAACTACAACAGGAGCTGCCAAAGCTATCTCAAAAGTTTTGCCAAATCTAGCAGGGAAACTAAATGGTCAAGCGATTAGAGTACCAACTCCTGATGTCTCTATGGTTGATTTGACTGTTAGTTTAAGTAAAGATGTAACACTAGAAGAGGTTCAAAAAGCGTTCAAAGAGGCTAGTGAGGGTTCTCACAAAGGTATTTTAGGAATTGATGAGGAGTATTGTGTATCTCAAGATTTTGTAGGAGAGAGTAGAAGTACAGTAGTAGCTATGGATACAATACAAGTTATTGGTGGCAATATGGTAAAAGTTCTCTCTTGGTATGATAATGAGTGGGGGTACTCTTGTAGGTTAGTTGATATGGCTGTTCATATAAGTAAATAAGGAGTTAGGCGTGAGAACGATTAAAGATTTGGATGTTGATGGCAAAAGAGTTTTCATAAGATGTGATTTCAATGTTCCAAAAGATGAAGATGGAAATATCACAGATGATAGACGAATTAGAAGTGCATTAGCTACTATTAGATACTGTCTTGATAGAGATTGTAAAGTTGTTTTGGCATCTCATTATGGACGACCAAAAGCTGGTGAGTTTGATGAAAAGAACTCATTGGAAGCTGTATATACTAGATTAAAAAAGTTGTTAAAAATAGCTCATAATATCTATTTTGCAAAGGATGTAGTAGGTGAAGATGCTCAGGAGAAAGTAGCTAATATGAATCACGGAGATGTAGTATTGCTAGAAAATCTTCGTTTTGAAGAGGGTGAAACCAAAAATGATAAAGAGTTTGCCAAAAAATTAGCTAGTATGGGTGAGATATATATCAATGATGCTTTTGGTGCATGTCACAGAGCTCACGCCTCTATTGAAGCTATAGCTCAACTATATGACAAAGAGCATAAAGCCGCTGGATTTTTACTCGCAAAAGAGGTAACATTCTTTAAAAAGACTATAGATAATCCTATGAGACCATTTATCGCTGTCATTGGTGGTTCTAAGGTGACAGGAAAACTAGAGGCACTTAGAGCCTTGATTGAAAAAGTTGACAAAATGATTATCGGTGGTGGAATGGCATTTACTTTCCTAAAAGCCCAAGGGTATGAGATAGGAAAATCTCTAGTAGAAGATGAGCTTTTAGATGAAGCTAGAACAGTAATGATAAAAGCTAGAAAAAGAGGTGTAAAGTTCTATCTACCTATTGATGTAGTTGTAGCTACAGAGTTTAGTGAGAATGCAACTTCAAAATATCTACCAGCCCAAGAGATACCAGAAGATTGGATGGGGTTAGATATTGGTCCTGCTAGTTCTAGGTTATTTAGAGAAGTGTTAAATGATGCTAGAACTATAGTCTGGAATGGTCCAATGGGTGTTTATGAGATGGATAAATTTGCCAAAGGTAGTCTAAAGATGTCTCATGATATAGCTGATAGTTATGCTACTACTATAGTGGGTGGTGGAGATACAGCAGACTTAGCTCAAAAAGCTGGAGATGTAGAGGAGATGACATTTGTAAGTACTGGTGGGGGAGCTAGTTTAAATCTAATAGAGGGCAAAGAGTTACCAGGAATAAAAGCTCTTCAAGCAGAGTAGATAATATGGAATCGGAGGATTTATCCCCGAAAAGAGCGAGGCTAAAGCCATCGGTTCCAAAAAAATTATAAAATAGAAAAAGGGGAAATATATATATGATATATGCAGGGAATTTTAAAACCAATCATACGAGAAAATCAACAAGAGAGTATCTGATGAAGATACAACTACACAATCATAAGATTAGAGCAAATGGAGATAGAGTAATGATATTTCCTCCTCTAACAGCGATAGATAACTATGAAGTTGATTTTACAGTTGGAGTTCAAAACGCCTATCCAACTCAAAATGGAGCTTTTACAGGTGAAGTTGGAGTAGAACAGTTAGATGAGTTTGGTATCAAAACTATACTCATAGGTCATAGTGAAAGAAGAGAGATTTTAGGTGAGTCTCAAGAGTTTGTAGCCAAAAAATTTGCTTTTTTTAAAGAGCAGGGATTTGAGATTATATACTGTATTGGTGAGCCTTTAGAGGTTAGAGAAGAGGGAAGTGAAGCTGTTATAGAGTATCTTATGGCTCAATTTGAAGGGATTGATACCTCTTATGATAATTTTATAGTAGCATATGAGCCTATCTGGGCAATAGGTACAGGTAGAAGTGCAACCCAAAAAGAGATAGATAAGCCAATACTCTATGGTGGAAGTGTAAAAGGTGAAAATATCTCTGAAATTGCTTCTATTGATAGTGTTGATGGGGTTTTAGTAGGTGGTGCTTCATTAAAGACAGATACCTTTTTAGAGTTGGTATTTCATAAAAACTAGTTAATTAAGCGTATATATATTATAATTTGTGTGTCCTTTGCAAAGAGACAAACTATTATAGGAGAAATATATGACGAAAAAAATATTGTTAACGGCTGTAGTAGCAGCATTTACATTTTCTGGATGTTTAAGTACAGGAGGAGATGCTAAGCCAACTGCTCAGGAGACTACAAAAAAAGTAGAAACTAGTGTAACTAAAGCAGCAGATAAAGTAGATGATACTGCATCTAAAGTAAAATCAATGGCTAATAGTGCAAAAGAAGCTACAGCAGAGGCTACTAAGCCACCAGAGTCTTCACTAAAAGACCAAGCTATAGAAAAAGCAGTAGAAGTGGCTGATGAGCATACAGATGGTGTTGCTAGTAAAGTTATTGAATCTGTAAAATAGTTATTTTCTATCCAAAATATTATTTTGGATAGTCATTGTGTTACTTTATCATAATAATAACTTTAATTTTTTTAATCAATCATAATTTCTAATCTCTTTAATATATTTAATATATTTAATATATTTAATATATTTAATTAAATAAGTCTATTATTTTAGACGCATTTACTAATTAAGGAGAGTTCATGATAAGAAAGATTTTATCTACTACAGTTGTGGCAGTTATTGCATTTTCGGGATGTTCAACTAAAGCAGAGGTAAAACCTAAGGTTGAAGCTAAAAAAGCTGAAGTAAAACAAGAGGTAAAGAAAACAGAAGTAAAAGCAAAAGAGACAGCTCAAAAAGCTGTTTCAAAAGTTAGTGGTGCGGCAGCTATAGTTCCAGCATCAGAATTTTTTAAATCTAAATAGTATTAGATAATTTGACCACTGAAAAGTGGTCTTTTAATTTTTTATGACATCCTCTTTTTACAACTCTTCATTCACAATAGATATACTCCGTATTTTTGCCCCCTCATCCAAACAAGAGATACTATGTCTAGTAGGCGATAGATAACGGTATATCTTTTGTCCTGATTTGGATATTATGGGTGGGTTGTTGTCTATTAGCCAATATATAGTTTGATTTGCTTCAAATGAGTAACACTGTAAAGCTGTTTTTTTTAGCTCTGGTGGTAAAAATTTATTAAATATATAGGTTTTGTTATTAGTTGGTGATGTGATTAGAGGTTTGTAGCTACTCCACTCTTTGTAGCATCTATGAGTTGATAGAGTTTTGATTGACTCTATAGTTTTGTTTTTTATTAGGTATGATAACACCTCAGCTCTCATCGCTTCGCATGGTGTTTTTAGTTTGACACCTTTTATAATAGTATCTGTAACCATATCTTTGCACTCACCTATTTTTATAGCATCTTGGCATATCGGTTTTTGGATAATATTTTTGGGTTTTTCAAACCAACTTTGATGACCCAATACCCCAAATATCTCAAATAGAGTAGGAGAGGCTATTTTTAGTCCTGTATTGTGGTTATCTTTTTTTGATGATTTTCCTGAGAAGTTTCCATACCAGACTCCTACTGTATATCTAGGAGTGTAACCTATAGTTAGCATATCTTTTGCATGAGCTGATGTTCCTGTTTTAAATGCAATCTTTGGCATATCTTTGATAAACTCCCAATATGATGAGAACTCCACTCTTGGGGCATTGGCTAATATATTGCTAACTAGATAAGTTGACTCTGGCGAGAGTATTTTGGTTTTTTTATATTTTTTATCCATTATATAGCTAGATGGCTGAAAGACTCCACCATTTGCCAAAGATGCAAACAGTTCGGCATTGTTTATAAGTGGCAATCCCCATCCACCCAAAACTAGAGAGCTTCCATAGTAATCTTTTGGTTTTTTTAGGGAGCTGATATTTGCTTTTTTTAGTATGCTATATAAAGAGTCCTCTCCTAAGAGTCTATCTAACTCAACTGCTGGAATATTTAGTGAGTACTGTAGCGCCTCTGTGGCTGTTACTTCACCTAGATAGCTTTTTGAGTAGTTGGTTGGTTGATAGCCATTGATAAAAAGTGGTACATCATATAGCTTTTTTAGAGGTGTGATAAGCCCTTTGTCTAAAGCCTTTGCATATATAAATGGTTTTAGAGTAGAACCTGGAGAGATTAAGGCTCTTAGTCCATCATTCTCTCCACCATATTTTTTATCATCAAAATCTTGTGAGCCTATATATGCTAGTATCTCCATAGTGCTATTGTCTATAATGATAGCACTACTATTATGGATACCATATTTTTTTAGAGATTTACATCTTAGTTTTATTAGATTTTGGACTTTTTTTTGTAGAGTTAAATCTATAGTTGTTTTGATTATAGTGCCACTGTTGAGTCTAGCTGATAGATGAGGTATCTCGTTTGGTAGAGGAGTTATGTTTACTGATATAGTCTCTAGTTTTGCTCTTTTGTACTCTGTGGGGGTTAAAATATTTAGGTTATATAATCTCTCAAGCAGACGATTTTTTATCTGGTTTATATTTTGGTTTTTTTTGGGTCTGTTTTTGTTTGGATTTTTGGGAATTGCTGTTAGATATGCAATCTGAGAGAGAGATAGAGATGAGGGTGGTAGATGAAAATATCTAAATGAAGCCGAACTAAACCCCTCTACATTACCTCCATATGGAGCGTTGTTTAGATATAGAGTTAGTATTTCATCTTTTGAGTAGTACCACTCTAGTTGCAAGGCTTGAAACATCTCTATGAGTTTTTGTTTGAGTGTTCTTGGTTTATGGTGCATCATCCTAGCAAGTTGCATAGTGATAGTAGAGGCTCCAATTTTGTGTTGGTTGGTTAGATTTGAATATAATGCCCTAATAATAGCCAAAGGATTTATACCAAAATGGTCATAAAAGTATCTATCCTCATATCCTAGTACAACTCTTTTGATATCATCTGTGAGTTCATTAGATTTTTTGTAAATTTTTTTGGAATCGGAGACTTTAGTCCCGAAAAGAGCGAGGCTAAAGCCATCGGTTCCTAATTTTGTAATATATCTATTTTCTCTTAGAGGTATCCTCAAATATCCATCACTACTTAGTTTGATAGTGAGTAGTTTGTTATTTCTATCATATATTTGTGTCGATTTTGGTTTTTGGAGTCTATCTATATCTAGTGGGTATAGGTAGTTTAGAAGTACCATACTCATAATGAATATAAAAATTGATATTAGGAGTTTTTTGAGATTATTCATTATGATATTATAGTTTAAAACAGCTTCAAAATTTTTTTAAATTTTAAAAGGAGGAAGAATGATATTTCTTTGAAGCTGTAGGTTAGAGAGATTTTTTTCTTTTTAAAAGTTGTGTATATCGTATTAACTCTCATAGGAAAATTATAGCATAAAAAATAGTAAATTGAGGTATAAAATTAAAATTTTATTAAAATAAATCAGTAATTTTTTCAAAATATATTTTTTTAAGTTTAGCTATATTTTTTTATATTTTCTTCCAAATAGTGACTATTATTTTATATTTATTTCTGATGATTAATTGTAGTTTTGATATTATATCAGAAAAATATGGGGAATAAATGAACAGAATATTCAAATCGATTTCAATTTTATCATCATCGCTACTTTTTGTAGGTTGTGTATCAACACAGAGTCCAAGACCAACTCTGCATACTCCTACTACTCAACCACATAGCACTACAACCACTCAACTATCAGAGTATGGTATGCCACCTGTAAATTATCGCACAACAATCAAAAACTATTTTACTACTAAAATAAAAAGACCAGAGATGGCAAGTTTTGTTTTTTCTAAACCTCAGAGAGCCTATAAGCGAAAAGGGTTAGCCTATGGAGGAGATATTGTATGGAAAGGGTGGTTAGTAGATGTCTCTATTGCTACAAAGAGTCGTTCAGGTAGATTGCAGACACCTAGACCATATATGGTACTATTTAATGGTTCAACTATAGTAGAGGATATTTTGGGTTCTCATCATCAGCTTATTACAAGGGTAGGGCAGTAGATGGCAAATTTTAATACACATTTTGTGGTAGCTGCTGGAGCTAGTGCTGTTGTGAGTGGAACTCTGTTATCTATGGAGGTGTTAGAGCCTACTCAGGCTATTATGGCTTTTGCTATTGGTACTTTTGGTGGATTGATGCCTGATATTGATTCAGATAACTCAAAAGCTATAGGTGTAGGGTTTACTGTGGTGTCACTATTGATTACTATACTGTTAGTGTTTGTCAAGTCATCTACCTATTCTATTATAGAGATGCTTATAATGGGAGCGATAGTTTTTTCTACTATTAGGTTTGGGCTTATAGGGGTTTTTAGAAAGATATCAAAACATAGAGGTATGTTTCACTCTATTCCTGTAGCCCTGATTTGGGGAGTGAGTACTACTATTTTGATGCACCTATTTTTTGGATTGGATGAACTTGTATCTTGGATTTATGGTTTTATGATGAGTTTTGGCTATATTGTTCATCTAGTGCTTGATGAGATTTATAGTGTGGATTTGGGAAATAGGAGATTGAAAAAATCATCAGGTACAGCCTTAAAATTTTATAAACTCAAAACTTCAAAGGATAAAGTACAAAATCTATTGATATATTTGGCTTTGGTTGTTCTATTTTTGATAGCACCTGATACCTCTTTGGTTAGAGATGTCCTATTTTCTAAAGAGGCTTGGATAAACTTCAAGGATGTACTTATACCTTATGATGGTAAATGGTTTTTTCACTAAAGATAAAATATTAATTTATATATTTTTAATATTGATTTTATCTTGTTATAATACGAAAAATATAAATGGAGAAAACAATGAATATTACTATGTTGTATAGTAAACTTCACAGAGCTACTGTAACAGAAGCAAATTTAGATTATGTAGGTTCTATTACTATAGACCAAGAGTTACTAGATGCTTCTAATATGCGTGTAGGTCAGAAAGTTGATATCGTCAATATCAATAATGGTGAGAGATTTTCAACCTATATTATAGCAGGAGAGGCTGGTAAAAAAGAGATGTGTTTAAATGGTGCGGCCGCTAGAAAAGTACATGTTGGTGACAAGATTATAATTATCGCCTATGCAAGTATGAGTGAAGAGGAAGCAGATAAGTATGAACCAAAGATTGTTATCCTAAATGATGATAATACTATAGCACAACAGTTTAAAGGATTGAAATAATGTTTGAAGGTTTAGATATGAGTAAAATGGGTGAGATGATTGAGCAACTTCAATCAAAAGCCAAAGAGATGGAAGAACAGGCAAAATCTGTAACCCTAACAGCAAAAGCTGGTGGGGGAATGATAGAGGTGAGTGCTAATGGTGCAGGGGAGATTATCGATATCACTATAGATGATAGTCTTTTAGAGGATAAAGAGTCTCTACAGATTTTACTCATTTCAGCTATAAATGATGTAAATAAAATGGTAGAAGATAATAGAAAATCTCAGGCTATGGGGATGATGGGTGGATTAAATCCTTTTGGTATGAAGTAGTTTTTCTTAAATAAAAATTAAAAAAAAATATTAATAAATAAGTTAAGTTTAAAGTCTGTTTTTGTATAATTTTCAAATTATATCTTTAATAAAAGAGAGTAAAATTATGAAAACAGATATTAAATTAATAATTATGACATTTTTGTTTTTTTCAGCTATTGTATATTCCAAAGGTACCCCTCCTAAGCCAACAGATTTGTCTAGTAAGCATGAGTTTTTAAAGGTACCAAATAAAAATATTAGTAAGTTTAAATCTATTGATTTAATAAAGCCAGTATCTATTCCACCTGATGGTAATATAGATTTTAGAGATTTTTTTCAATTTTAATTAAATTGGGTTTATAATATAAGCTCAATTTCCCTTCCAAATATTATAAAAATAATAGTTTTTTATTATTTGTTTATAGTCTAATGTAACACTTCGTTACAAAGCATTTATATCCTCTCCAAGCACAATAATTACACAATCTATTTAATAACTTTTCTGCTAATATAAGCCTAATATTCTTCTTATTTCTAATAACTCAGATTAATGTTTATGTAGAAATTCGTAACAAAGAATAATATCTTGAAAAAAGGAGTTCTAATGACTCATGTGATTAACAATCACCCCTATTTAGGTATCTTCTTCTTATTTGTGGTGACAGTTGTTGCATTTAGTGCGACACTGTTTTTGGCACGATTTGTAAGTAGAAAATTGGCGAAGCTTGATACTGAAAAGTTAAAGCTAACAATTTATGAGTGTGGACCAGAGGTTACGAAACAGCCCAATACCATTTCTGTACAGTTCTACTTGATAGCACTTTTGTTTATCTTGTTTGATGTAGAGATTATCTTTATGTTCCCATGGGCAATTGACTTTAAACTGCTTGGTTGGTTTGGGTTTACAGAGATGATTTTATTTATCTTGCTTTTAACAATTGGATTTATTTACGCATGGAAGAAAGGAGCACTTGAATGGCACAGCATCAAGTAAATTATGCCTCAGCAGGAGGTTTACCAGTAGCACTAACTACAGTTGACCACTTAATCAATTGGGGTCGAAGTAACTCATTGTGGCCTTTGACTTATGGACTCGCATGTTGTGCGATTGAGATGATGGCAGCTGGGGATAGCCGTTATGACTTTGATAGATTTGGTACTATCTTTAGAGCATCTCCTAGACAGGCTGATGTTATGATATTGGCTGGAACACTATCTAAAAAACACTCAGAGTTTGCTAGAAGACTATATGACCAGATGACAGAACCAAAGTGGGTTATCTCTATGGGTAGTTGTGCAAATACAGGTGGTATGTTTAATACCTATGCAACAGTTCAAGGGGTTGATAGAATAATTCCTGTGGATATATATCTACCAGGTTGTGCCCCTAGACCAGAGACCCTACAGTATGCTTTGATGATGCTTCAAAAGAAAATCAGAAAAGAGTCAGCTGATATGAACAAAAACAAAAAACAGAACTTGAGGTTAGTATAATGAGAAAGTATGTACCAAAAGATAGCGTTCAGAAAAAAGCTTACTATACGGATAGATTTCATGTTGTTCCATCTGTTCCAACAGAGGATGTAAGTAGTGATGAGGTATTTGCAAAGCAGTTGGAGACTTTAAAAGCTAAAGTGGATGTCAAATCAGCATCTATTATGATTGGTCAAATGAGAATTGAGGTTAATCATGAGGATGCTTATAAAGCTATAGAGACACTAAAAAATGAGTGTGACTATGCAATGATGAGTGAGATGAGTGCAGTTGATTATCTAGCAAAAGATGGTGAGTTTGAGATATTTTATCAGCTATTAAATCTAAAAGAGAGAAAAAGAGTTAGGGTTGTTTGTAGAATAAAAGAGGGCTTGGCTATTGAGTCTATAGTTCCTCTATATAAAGCTGCGAACTTTGCTGAAAGAGAGATGTTTGATATGTTTGGAATATATGTAAACAATCATCCATTCCTCAAAAGAATTATTATGCCAGATGATTGGGAAGGTCATCCACTATTAAAAACATATCCACTTCAAGGTGATGAGTTTGCATCATGGTATGAGGTTGATAAGATTTTTGGAAAAGAGGCTAGAGAGGCTATTGGACCAGAAAACAGAGACCCATCAAGAATTGATAGATATGATACAAAAAGATTCTCAAGAGTTGGTCATGAAGTACCATTTGGTGCAGATATTAGTGAGGGTGAACCAGATACTCCAATTGAGTATAGTGAAACATTCTTGGTTAACTATAACGCATCTCAAAAACAGTTAGAGAATAGAAAGTAGAGGAGAGGGAATATGCAACAACCAAATAAATTAACCCCATTTTTTGAAAATCTCAATTTTGAAAGAGATGACAATACAATGGTTATCAACTTCGGTCCACAGCACCCCTCAGCTCATGGTCAGTTAAGATTAATGCTAGAGCTAGATGGTGAACAGGTAGTAAAAGCTTATCCTGATATTGGTTATCTTCACCGTGGTGTTGAGAAGATGGCTGAAAATATGACATATAATGAGTTTTTGCCAACAACAGATAGACTTGACTATATAGCCTCTACTTCAAATAACTATGCTTATGCCTTAGCTGTTGAGAAGTTAATAGGATTAGAGGTTCCAAGAAGAGCACAAGTCATTAGAACTATCCTTTTAGAGGTAAATAGACTTCTATCTCACCTATTCTTTATCGCAACTCACGCTCTTGATGTTGGGGCTATGAGTGTTTTCCTTTATGCCTTTAGAGAGAGAGAATTTGGAATGGACTTGATGGAGGACTATTGTGGAGCTAGACTAACTCATAGTGCTGTTAGAATTGGTGGTGTTCCACTAGATATTCCAGATGGTTGGATGATAGCACTTAGAAAGTGGTGTGATAAGGTTGATTATGAGCTAGAGCATACATATAACGCACTACTAGAAGAGAATAGAATTTGGAAGATGAGACTTGAAAATGTGGGTGTTATCTCTCCTGAGGATGCTCTAAGCTGGGGATGTACGGGTCCTATGCTAAGAGGTTCTGGAATTCCTTATGATATTAGAAAAGAGGAGCCATATGAGCTATATAGTGAGCTTGATTTTGATATTCCTGTAGCTGATACCAATGATAGTTATGGGCGATATAGACTATATATGGCAGAGATGAAAGAGTCTACTAGAATTTTGAGACAGCTTATTGTAATGTATGATGATACAGAGCCTCAGCTTATGGCACATGCACCACAATATATCTCAGCTCCAAAAGAGGAGATTATGACACAAAACTATGCTCTTATGCAACACTTTGTGCTTGTAACACAAGGTATGAGACCACCAAAAGGTGAGGTTTATGTTCCAACAGAGTCTCCAAAAGGAGAGCTTGGTTTTTATATCAAATCTGAGGGTGAGCCGTATGCTTATAGACTTAAGTGTAGAGCACCATCATTTTTCCATACAGGACTACTTCAAGAGCTTTTGGTTGGAACATATATAGCTGATGTTGTTACAATTATTGGTTCAACCAACATCGTATTTGGGGAGGTAGATAGATAATGAGACGGTATGATTTAAGACATCTAGGCGATAACTTCTATGATAGAATGGGAGAGCTTATCGAGTCTGGTTTAAATGTAGGTGAAGTTGGTATTTTTCTTTTTGAAGTAGGAGATTTTAGTCATATTCAAAAGTCTGCTGACTTTATCAAAGAGTTGGGTCATGACCTTATGAACTCTCTAAAGTTTAATGAAGTTGATTGGACTATTGCTATTAAAAAAGTTAGTAGTGAAGAGATAGCCAAGAGAAAAGAAGAGGCACAAAAGGCTGCCAAACTAGCTGAAGAGAAGAGGTTAGAAGAGGAGAGAGTTGCTAAAGAGAAAGCAGAAGCTAAAGCTAAAGCAGATGCAGAGAAAAAAGCAAAAGAGGAGGCTGAGGCTAAAGCACAAGCTGAAGCACAAAAAGCCGAAGAGAAAGCAAAAGCAAATACAGAGGAAAAAGTAAAAGAGGAAGAGCCACAAACTAGTAAGCCTGAGGTCAAAAAAGAGGCTCCTAAAAAAACAACACCAAAAAAAAGAGCTACGACAGCTAAAAAAAAGGGTAAATAATGGCGAAACTACTTTTCTCTACTTGGCAAGGTGAATTTATCGACAACCGTGGTAAATCACCTGATGAGTGGAGTGAGTCAGGATTTAAACTGCCCGAAACCTATCATGGAGAGAAGCACTCAAAAGCGTTTATTGGATGGGATGGTGTAGCCATTTTTGATGAAGATATAGATGCTGTTGAGTTAGCATCAAAATATGCTGCACAGTATCAAGAGTACTCTGAAGCGTGTGGAAGATGTGCACCTGGTAGATGGGGTGGAAAAATCCTATATGACTTGCTCGACAAAATAGCTAGAGGTGAGGGAAGTCATGATGATATTGCACATCTAAAAGAGATTGGTCAGACTATGATGACCACATCTAAGTGTGAGATTGGAAAGACTGTTCCTAAACCTATTTTGGATTTGATGGAGCATTATAAGGAGCAGTTTGATACTTGTATTGATGCACAGATACCATCAAAACATTATGGAGGTGATACCTCATATATTGCAAAAGTGACAGCACCATGTACTGATATGTGTCCTGCTCATGTTGATATTCCTGCATATATTGAGGGTGTTAGAGATATGCTTTTTGAAGATTCGCTCTCAGCAACAAGACAGACTATGCCACTAGCACACACTTGTGGTAGGGTTTGTCCACATCCGTGTGAAGATGCTTGTAGGAGAACAAATCTCGATGAGCCTATATCTATTATGGAGCTTAAGAGAATTGGGGCTGACTATGAGACAGACCATAAGTTAGAGTGGTTACATCCACAAGAGCCAAAACCTCTAAAAAATGATGGTAAAAAAGTAGCAGTAATTGGTGCAGGACCAGCTGGACTTACTGTTGCATACTATCTAGCACTAGAGGGTATAAAGGTTGATATATTTGAAGAGCTACCTGTAAATGGTGGTGAGGTTGCAGTTGGGGTACCTGAATATAGGATGCCAATAAGCAAATACCAAAGAGATATAGATTTAGTCCTAGAGATGGAGGCTGTTACAATCTACAACAACCATAGAGTTGATGCCAATAGACTAAAAGAGATAGAGGCTGAGTATGATGTAACATTCTTGGGATTTGGTACAAGACTATCTAAAAAGGTTCGTGCTAAAAATGAGAACCCTCAGATGGGTGGTTATTGGGGTGCTATTGATATGCTTGACAAGGTTAATCTATGGGAAAAGTATAAGATAGGAAGCCCTGCTAGTAACGAGCTAAAAGATAAAGTTGTGGTCTGTGTTGGGGGTGGATTTACCTCTATGGATGTGGTTAGATGTTCTATTAGAGAGGGTGCCAAAAAGGTTATTATGCTCTATAGAAGAGATGAGAAGACCATTATCCGTAACACAACATACGAAGAGTACCACGAAGCAGTAGAAGAGGGAGTTGAGTTTATATTCCACTCTGCTATTGAGGAAATTTTTGATGATGGAGAGAGAATTACTAAGCTTAAAGTCAATAGATTTGAGCTAGTTCCAGACCCAAATGGTGGTAGAGCTCAACTTGTCAAAATTGAAGGGGCTGATTTTGATATAGAGTGTGACTATTTAATTCCAGCTGTTTCTCAATCTGCTGATTTACAAATCTTGCCAGAAGAGTGGGATATGAAACTTACCTCTTGGGGTACAATCCTCACAAACGGTAAAGATTATATGACCTCAAAAGAGGGTGTTTTTGCAGGTGGGGATTGTGAATATGGACCAATGACTATAGTCAATGCTGTAGGACAAGCTAAAAGAGCAGCTTCGGTTATTAGTCGTTATCTATATAATGGTGGAAAATGTACTCTAACTGATGATGAGATTATGGAAGACCATCTATCTAAGCTCAAAGTCTATAACAAAAATGAAAAAATCACAGGTTGGATGCCAGGTATTCCGAGACAAGAGAGCGAAAAACTAAGTGTTGAAGAGCGAAAAACCAACAACAAAGAGGTAAATCTAGGATTTACAGGAGAAGAGGCGATAAGTGAAGCAGAGCGATGTATGCGATGCTATTACATATCGATGGTGGCAGTGTGATGAGTAGCTTAAGAAAAGATAATCAAAAACCAATAACTATCACTATAGATGGCAAAGAGTGCAAAGGTACTTTTGGAGAGACTATTTTAGAGATTGCTAGAGCAAATGGGATATATATCCCTACTATGTGTTATCTCACAAAAGTACTGCCTATAGCCTCTTGTCGTATGTGTGTTGTTGAGGTTGATGGTGTTGATGGATTTATCCTATCGTGTCAGGAAAAAGCAGTTGATGGTGCTGTTATCACCACTAACAACAGTGAGCTTTATAAAGAGAGACAAAACATTATGAAGCTCTATAATGTCAACCACCCACTAGAGTGTGGAGTATGTGACCAGAGTGGTGAGTGTGATTTACAAAACAAAACTATGGAGTTTGGTTTATCAGAGCAGAACTTTACAGCCAAAGAGGTCTCAAAACCTGTTCAAAACTGGGGATATGTCTCTTATGATGCTTCACTCTGTATTATGTGTGAGAAGTGTGTTAGAGTCTCAACTGAGATTACAGGAGACGAGGCACTCAAAGTCAAATTTGGTGGATATAGCTCAACTATAGAGAATGTAAAAGAGGATAAAAACTTTGCAACTCTAGGTGAAGCTGCTGCTGTCTGTCCTGTTGGAGCTTTGGTTGATACACACTTTAAATACTCAGCCAACGCTTGGGAGCTTAGTAAAATCCCATCATCTTGTCCTCACTGTGGTGGGGGACATGATATAACCTATGAGGTTAAAAAGGGAAAAGTCTATAGAGTTAGCAATGAAGCAGAGTTTAGTACGATGTGTAGTGCTAGTAGATACGCTTTTGATTTTGCAAATGAGGGTGTAACCAAAAACAAAGAGGCTTTCAGTAGAGCTATAGAGGCATTTAAGAGTGCTAAAACTATTATCTTCTCAAATGAGATTTCAAATGAAGAGGCTCTAATCCTTCAGAAATTAAAAGAGAAGATGGGCTACAAGCTTATATCTCATGAGGCAAGAGCTTATCAGAAGTTTATGAACGCTTATAGCTCTATTACAGGCAAGAGTCTTTATGGTGGAGACTTAAAAACTCTTAGCAACTCAAGAGTTATTATTATTTTAGGAACTAGAGTAAATGATGATGCACCTTTAGTTAAATATAGCATCAATCAAGCTAGTAAACATCACCGAGCTAGAGTCTGCTATATGCACCCAATAGAGGATAGTAATATATCTAATATAGTGACTCAATTTATAAAATATGAGCCACTTAGCGAAGAGGGTGTAGTAGCACTTTTAGCTGATACTCTACTAAGAGATAAAGAGGTTCCTGCTAATATCAAAGGGTTACTAGATGAGCTTGATATTGGAAACCTATCGGCTGAGACAAATGTCGGTGAAGAGGAGCTAGAGGAGCTATCTAAATCACTTCTTAAAAAGAGTGGATACTCACTAGTTGTTGGAGCTGATTTATACTCTCATCCAAAAGCTGAAAATATAGCTAAGATGGTAGCACTAATTGAGAAATATACCGATTTTAGTGTAGTAGTTATCCCACCTGCTGGTAACGGCATGGGTATATCTCTAGTGTGTGAGCTAGATGATGAGATAGAGGGAGCTACTATAGGTTACAATGCCAAAGGTGATTTTACACTATCAGCTATGGGTGAGGGTGATTTGGATATGCCATCACTTATTCAGCAAGAGGGAACTTTGACATCTATTGATAAGAGAGTAGTTCCAATAAATGTAGCACTAGATTATGGTGGTTATGTTCTTAATGATATCGCTAACGCTTTGGGGCTAGATGCTGAATATACTATCGACTATACAAAAGAGTTACCAACTCAAAAAGGTTTTAAATCTATTGAGTTTGACTCTTTACCAAATAGTTTTGATATAACAGGTGTAGAGAATAGAGGTTATATACTAGATGAGGTTGAGATTGCTATAGATGAGTCTATAGATGATGAGATAGAGTTCGATGAGATTGATGGAGCAGTTCTTTATAACTGTAACCCACAGGAACACTTCTCTCCTTTTACAGCCAAATCTAAAATATTGCCAAATGAGGCTAATCTCTTGGGTTCAGGGCAGTTTGCTACTGCATCTAAACTCAAAGATGGTGATATCGTTAAATTTGTAATTGATAATATAGAGTTCACAAGAGTGTTTAAAATTGATACATCTTTAAAAGGAACAATAGCACTTAATCCTACTTATGATATG
>Ga0256843_1000500_pt1 | contig 33661 bp, 36 predicted proteins | sample AlvinellametaG_FD_191572 | JGI IMG/M metagenome (GOLD analysis project Ga0256843, IMG submission 191572) | Pompeii worm associated microbial communities from hydrothermal vent at the East Pacific Rise, Pacific Ocean - Alvinella | ecosystem: Host-associated > Annelida > Integument > Unclassified ...
TTAAAAGTAGAATTCCAAAAATGATTCTATATATTCCAAATATTACAAATGTAAACCTTTGTAAAAAAGCAATTAGAAGTTTTATAGTTAGGTAGGCTACCACAAATGAGACAATAAATCCAACTATAAAAGGGGTCAAATCTATACTACTAAACTCTTTGTAGTGTTTTAAAAAATCATACCCACTAACAGCGAGCATCACAGGAATTGCTAAAAGAAATGAGAACTCTGTTGATGCTTTTCTGCTAATGCCACTAAGCATTCCAGCAATAATAGTAGAACCAGCCCTACTAGTCCCAGGTATTAGAGAGAAAATCTGTCCAAATCCCACAATCAAAGCCTCTTTTGTAGAGATTTTATCTACCTCTTTTACCTTTACTCTATCTTCAGAATAGAAATACTCTACAACTAAAAATATAACTCCACCTACTATAAACATAACTGCTACTATCTCTATGCTAAATATTGATTTTATAAAATCTTTAAATATATACCCAATAGCTAAGATTGGAATAGAGGCTATTAATACATTTTTCCATAGAGGAATATTTTTAACATTTAATCTATCTTTATATAAGAATAAAACTGCAAGTATTGCTGAAAATTGAATAATAACCTCATAAGCCTTTACAATATCACTCTGTTTGACTCCTAAAAAGTGGCTTACTACTATCATATGACCAGTTGAAGAGATTGGTAAAAACTCTGTAAATCCTTCTACTATTCCAATTATTATTGCTTGAAAAATATCCATATTAAATCCTATCCATATCTATATTCTATTTAATCTATTTAATAATATCTAAAATTTTTGTTAAATCTTTTGTATCAATTGAGTGGGTTGATGCCTCTTTTAATATTGGCTTAGCACAAAAGGCTATTTTAGTTTTAGCATACTCAAACATACTCAAATCATTTGCCCCATCTCCTATGGCTATGGTATTTTCTTTTGAGATTTTAAGGAGGTTTTGGAGCCTATTTAACATATCCCCTTTTGAAAAGTCAAACATCATATCCCCTCCAACCCTTCCAGTTAAGACTCCATTTATATCATGTAAAATATTTGAAAAATCAGCATCTATACCTAGACTTTTAGATATTGGAGATGTAGCATTTCTAAAACCACCAGAAAAACAGACTACTCTATAGCCTCTTTTTTTTAACTCTAAAATAGTCTCTTTTGCTCCATTCATAATTGGTAAATTTCTACAAATATTATCTACTTGACTCTTTTTTAACCCTTTTAGAAGTGCTACTCTAGTGGTTAGGGACTCAAAAAAATCGAGTTCTCCCTCCATGGCTCTTTTTGTAATTGAAGCAACCTTATCTTTTAACCCCAATGGCTCTGCTAGATAGTCTATAGTCTCCCCATCCATTAGAGTTGAATCAAAGTCAAATACAGCTAGTTTCATTCTTATACTACCTCTATGTTAAATTTTGGTAAAATCATATCCAATAAATAAACAATTAGGACTTAGAAAAAAGAGATGTTTGAAAAATTTTGTAAAAGATTAAATGGGAAGGATAGGTTTATAACTGTTGAGATAACTCCCCCTCATGGGGCATCAATCTCAAAGATTATAGAAAAAATAGAGGGTGCTAAGTTGGATAAAATAGTTGATGGGTTTTCTGTAACAGATAACCCTTTAGCAAAATTAAAAATGGATGCAGTGCTCTCTGCTATAAAGGTGCAAAATAGATTTAAAAAGCCAGTAATTGCTACAATGAGTATGAGAGATAGAAATAAACTCTCACTCCAATCTACACTACTTGGAGCAAATGATTTTAATATTAGAGTAATATTAGCCCTTACTGGAGACCCAGCAAAGCTCTCTGATCAACCAGAAGTAAAAGGGGTTTTAGAGAGAGACTCAACTCTACTTCTTAGCATTATATATAGGCTAAATAATGGGGTAGATTATAATAATTCCAAACTAAACCCACCTCCAAAACCAATATACCCATTTGCTGTTTCAAACTCTTATGCTAGAAATATGAAGAGTATAAAAAAGAAGATTTTAAAAAAGCTAAATTATGGAGCAAGAGCGATTATTACTCAACCTGTATATGATTTAGATAATGCAAAAGAGCTTTTAGAGATATTTGAAGAGGCAAAGGCTGAGAGTATTAGGGAGAGTGCAAAAGAGGCTCAATTGATTTTGGGGCAATTTCCAGTAGTAAGAGCAAAGACTGTAAATTTTATATCAGATAGAGTCCCTGGTATTACTGTGCCAAAGAGAATTATTGATGAGATGAACTTAGCTCTAATGGATGGAGAAGAGCGAGAAAGAGAGATTGGGTTTAACATATCTCAAGAGATTTTTAATGCTGTTATGAAAATTCACCCAAAAGTTCACCTAATGACACATAACCGTTTTGATTTATGTAGAGAGTTGATTGATAACCTTAAAAAATGAGTCTATTGATTATAAAATTAGGATATAATGGTAAAAATTTAAATAGGAGATATTTATGAATGAGAATAGTGTAAACTCTAATGCTCCTTTTCCATTTTTGGAGATGGGGACAAGTTTTATTATAGGGTTAGCTGTTGGATTTTTTCTAAAGAAGTTTTTTAAGTTTATGCTTTTAATTTTGGGGTTAGGGCTTGTTGTGCTATTTTATTTAGAGTCTAAAGGGACTGTTCATGTTGATGGTCAAGTAATAGAGAGTGGAGTATCTAGTGGAGTAGATTCATTTCAGCATCTAGTAGCATTATCAAAAGAGAAATTATCACAGATGAGTCTAAGTTCGAAAGCTGGAGCACTTGCTGGATTTTTTGCTGGTATTAAATTTGGGTAATGAAACTTTTAGTCTCTGCCCTTGAGCCATCCTCAAATATTCATCTAAAAGAGCTTTTAAAATATACAAAAGATATAGAGCTAATTGGGATATTTGATAGTTCTCTTGGGACTCCTTTGTATGATATAAGCTCTATGGCTGTAATGGGAATTGTAGATGTTATAAAAAAGATTGGATGGTTTTTTAGGGCATTAGATGAGATGGCTGAACTGGCAAAAGATGCAGATAAAGTCTTACTTATGGACTCATCTGCTTTTAATATTCCACTAGCTAAAAAGATAAAAGAGAAGTATCCCCAAAAGGAGATAATATATTATATTTTGCCTCAAGTTTGGGCTAGTCGCCCAAAAAGAGTAGAAAAACTAGAGAGATATTGCAATAGACTTCTTGGGATTTTACCATTTGAGATAGACTACTACACAAAAGCTCAATATGTGGGGCACCCTCTGCTTGATGAGATAAGAGTAAAAAGAGATAAAAATTCAAAATATATAGCTTTTTTAGCAGGTAGTAGAGAGAGTGAGATAAAAAAACTTATGCCAATTTTTAGAGAGATTAGAAAAGAGATACAAAAAAAGGCTCTATTAGTAATTCCTTCAAACTTTTCTAAAGAGAAAATAGAAAATCTCTATGGAGATATAAGCGATTTTGAAATTAGTAAAAATACCCATAAAGCTTTAGCCAAGAGTGAATTTGCTTTTATATGCTCTGGGACTGCAACGCTTGAGTCTGCTCTGATTGGGACGCCATTTGTGTTGGTCTATATAGCAAAGTGGTTAGATTACCTAATTGGAAAGAGGCTTTTAAATATTGAGTATATTGGATTATCTAATATACTACTAAAACACTACAACTCTTCAACTCTTCACAAAGAGCTACTCCAAAGTGATGTAACAGTAGAAAATCTATTAAGAGAGTATAAAAATACTAACAGAGAACTCTTTAAGAAAAAATCAAAGGAGCTAAGAGAGTATTTAAAGTATGGAAGTAGTAAGAGGGTAGCAGAGGTTATTTGTAGTTAAATTTTAATATAAATTTCCTTTTATAAAAAAGAAGTTAAAATAGATATTAATTTTTTATAAAAGGAATAAGATGAGAAAGATTTTTTTATTTATTATTTTTTTTATATTTATTGGGTGTAGTAATCAAGAAAAGATAAATCAATCTTTTAAATCTTCTGTTAAAACTTCTAAAAAGATAAAACGAGAGGCTTTAATTATTGGTGTAGGTAAATATTATGGTGATAATTTACAAGGAGTAGATAGTGATATATATAATATTTCAAAGATTTTAAGAAAATGGCACTTTAATACTACAAGTTTAATGAACTCCGAAGCTATAATGATTATAGATAAACTAGAGAGATATCAATCTTTAACTCCAGATGATATTTTTATATTCTATTTTTCAGGATATGGGTTTCATGTTCCAGATAGAAGTGGAGATGAGAAAGATGGAGAGGATAATACAGTAGCATTTAGTGATACAAAGAGAAATTTTCTGCTCTTAGATGACTCTCTTTTTGGTTATTTAAATAAGATTAAAGCAAAAAAATTAATTATAATAGATGCATCTTATAATAGAGAAAATTTTATTGATTCCAATGGTAGAGTGCAACCAAAAGCCCTATCTGATGGCTCTCAATATCAGATATTAAAATCCGATTCATTTAAGCCAGAAGAGAGCATATTAAATGGTGGAAAATATATAATGTTATCCTCTTCTAAAGATAATCAACTATCCTATAGCACTCCAAAAGGAAGTCTATTCACAAATGCTCTAATAGAGAGTTTAAAAGAGGGATATGCTAATGGGAGGCTCGTGGAGTTGAAATCTAATATAGATAAGAATCTTAAAAAGTATTATAATAGAGTAGGGTATATGCAATCTTCAGATATCTCTTTATCTAGTCAAGATTTAGAAAATATCTCTTTAAAAGATTTCTTAAATTTAAAAGATAAATAATCATATCTTTTTTAATATGGTTATTTATTATTTTGCTACATAGGAAAACTACTCTAATCAATCTAGCACAAACTAAAACAAAACAAGCATAGGTTTACTCTCTCTTGGTTAGAATAGCGTAAAATTTTCTAAAGATAAGGAAAGTGGATTTGAAAAAGTATAATATTGCAGTAGTTGGTGCAACTGGTGCTGTTGGAGAAGAAATTTTTAGAGTCTTAGAGGAGCAGAATTTTCCAGTAGGAGATATTTTGCCTCTTGCTAGTGCTAAGTCTGCTGGAGAGTTTATTGAGTTTAATGGAAAAAATTATAAGGTAGAAGAGTTAAGCGAAGATGTATTTAATGGAAGAGATATTGATATTGCCTTTTTTAGTGCTGGGGGAAGTATTAGTGCAAAGTATGCTAAATATGCAGTTGAAGCTGGGGCAGTTGTAATTGATAATACAAGTTATTTTAGAATGGAAGAGAGAGTCCCTCTAGTAGTCCCAGAGGTAAACCCTGAAGATATTGAACTTTGGGAAGATACAGGAATTATTGCAAATCCAAACTGTTCTACTATTCAGATGGTGCAAATTCTAAAGCCTTTAGATGACCTATATGGGATTAAAAGAGTTGATGTTAGCACATATCAAGCAGTATCTGGGGCTGGGAAGAGCGGAATGGAAGAGTTAGTAAATCAGATGAAAGACTTTTTTGCCTTCAAGCTTGATGAGACAGAAGTTAAAACCTTTCCTCATCAAATAGCCCTAAATGTAATTCCACATATTGATACTCCTCAACCAAACGGTTACACAAAAGAGGAGATGAAGATGGTAAATGAGACAAATAAGATAATGCACTCAAATTTTGCAGTAAGTGCTACTTGTGTGAGGGTTCCAGTCTTAAGAAGCCATAGTGAATCTATTACTATCACTTTTAGAGAGGGGATTGATGTAAGTGTTGATATGGTAAGAGAAGCCCTAGAGAATTTTCCAAATGTAAAAGTGATAGATGATTTAGAAAATAGTGAGTATCCTATGCCAATTATAGCAACCAATACAGATTATACTTATGTAGGAAGAATTAGGAAGGATTTATTTAGTCCAAATATTTTACACCTATGGGGGGTAGCTGACCAAGTTAGAGTAGGTGCTGCTACAAATGCGGTTAGAATTGCACAAAAGTGGATAGAGTTGAAGGATTAGATTATGCATGAAGAGACACATAACCATAAAAAAATAAAATCAAGAAGTGAACAGAGTATATTTGAAGCACTCTTTGAGGGTGCAATCTGGAGAAGTAGATTTATTGTAATTTTAGCTGTAGTTTTTGGTTTAATTGGGGCAGTAATTCTATTTTTGGTAGCATCTTTTGATATTGCATCAATTGCATCTTATGCTTGGCATGGACTATTATCTCACCCACACCCTGAAGGGTTTCATGAAAATATAGTAGCTTCAATTATTGGAGCAGTAGATTTATATCTAATTGCTGTTGTAATGTTTATCTTCTCTTTTGGTATATATGAGCTGTTTATATCTCATATAGATGAGGCTGAGTCTCATGGGAAGATTTTAGCAATATCATCTCTAGATCAACTAAAAGATAAAATTGCAAAAGTTATTGTAATGGTTTTGATTGTAAATTTTTTCCAAAGAGTTCTACACACAAGTTTTACAGCACCAATTGAGATGTTACACTTTGCACTATCTATTATGGCTTTAGCTTTAGGGCTATTTTTCTTAAGTAAGGTAGGACACTAATGAGAAGTAATATTTTTATAGATGCATGTTTTGGAAGAGAGACTCCCTATACTCCAGTTTGGATGATGAGACAAGCAGGAAGATATCTGCCTGAATATATGAGAGTTCGAGAGAAGGCTGGTAGTTTTTTGGATTTATGTCACAATCCAGAAATGGCAAAAGAGGTAACACTTCAGCCTTTAGATATTGTAGGAGTAGATGCAGCAATTCTTTTTAGTGATATTTTAGTTGTTCCAAATGAGATGGGAATGGATTTAAAGTTTATCAAAGGAAAAGGGCCAGTTTTTGATCATCCAATTGGGAGCCAAGAGGATTTAGACTCTCTAAGAGGTGGAAGAGAAGCATCAAATAGGCTTACGTATGTTTATGAAACAATAAAGCTTTTAAGAGAGGAGTTAGATAGAAGAGCAGATGGAAAGGCTCTAATTGGATTTAGTGGTGCCCCTTGGACTCTTGCTACATATATGATAGAAGGGCAAGGAACAAAAACCTATAATATATCTAAAAAGATGATGTATAAAAACCCTAAGCTTTTAAAAAATATTCTCTCTAAAGTTACAGAGGTTGTAAAGTATTATTTAGAAGAGCAGATAAAATCTGGGGTTGATGTGGTTCAAATTTTTGATAGCTGGGCTAGTGCAATTGAGCCTGCAAAATATGATGAGTTTAGTTGGAGCTATATTATAGAAATAGTCGATTACCTAAAATCAAAATATCCTAATACTCCAGTAATAGTATTTCCAAAAGGAATTTCAGCTTTTATTGAGAGAGGCTTAGTCTATGGAGATTTTGATGTATTTGGAGTAGATTGGTCAACTCCAATGGCATTAGCAAAAGAGAAGTTAGGGCAAGATTATGTGCTTCAGGGAAATATGGAGCCATGCAGACTATACTCAAAAGAGGCAACTACTGAGTGTGTGGAGTCTTTAGCTAATACTATGAGAGATGGCAGACATATATTTAATTTAGGACATGGAATTTTACCAGATGTGCCAGTTGAGAATGCTAAACATTTTGTGAGTGAGTGTAAAAGAGTATCTAAAAAAAGAGATATATGAGATTTAAAATAGATAGTAAAAATTTTTTATATTTTCAAAGATTTTATCCATATAGAGTATCTCCTAGATGCTCTAAAAAGCCATATAGTGCAGTTTTGGGAATTGGCGGAAATATAGGAGATGTAAGAAGAAGATTTAATCATCTTTTTTTTTATCTTCAAAAATCTAAATATATTGATATAATAGAGACTGCACCAATTTTAAAGAATCCTCCATTTGGATATTTAGATCAAGCAGATTTTTATAATTCCACAATTTTTGTGAAAACATGTTTAAAACCTAAAGCACTTTTAAGATATACTCTAAAAGTAGAAAAAGTATTTAGAAGAAAGCGTTCCTTTCAAGATGCACCAAGGACATTGGATATAGATATACTTTTTTATGAAAATATTATATTAAATTTAAAAAATTTAACTATTCCTCACAAAGAGTGGAAAAATAGAGATAGTGTGATTATTCCTTTAAGTTTGATGGAGAGTTCATATATAAGGTCCATTTTAAAAACCAAGAAAGGAAGCTGATGAGAGTTTTGGTTGGAATGAGTGGTGGAATTGATTCTGCTTTTAGTGCAATACTTTTAAAAGAGAGAGGCTTTAGTGTAGTTGGTGTATATATGAAGTTGCATGATAATGAGGAGTATCATAAAAAAAATTTTGAAAGAGCTAAAAGAGTTGCAAAGTTTTTAGATATAGATATTAAGTTTTTAGATTTATCAGAAGATTTTAAAAAAGAGGTTTATGATTATTTTGTAGACACCTATAAAAAAGGGCTTACCCCAAACCCTTGTGTAAAGTGTAATAGAACAATCAAATTTGGTGCCATGGTAGAGTTTGCTAAATCTTTAGACATTGAAAAAGTTGCAACAGGGCACTACTTAAAATGTGATGGAGAATTTTTCTATAAAGCAAAAGATAAGAGTAAAGATCAGAGTTATTTTGTAGCTCAAGTAAAAAAAGAGGTTTTGCCAAATTTAATATTTCCTCTTGGAGATCTTTTAAAAAGCGAGATTAAAAAGGAGATATCCAAGATAGAGTATTTAATGGATTTTGCTACTCAAAAAGAGAGTAGTGAGATATGTTTTGTAGAGGATAGTTATATTGATATTTTAAAAGAGCATATAGATATTGATATAAAAGGGGAGACTCTAAATAGTGCTGGTGAGGTTGTTGGAAGCCATAGGGGTTATATGCACTATACTATTGGAAAGAGAAGAGGTTTTGAAGTGCGAGGTGCCTCTACTCCACATTATGTATTGTCTATAAATCCAGAGAAAAATCAGATAGTAGTTGGAAGTAGAGATGAACTTAGAGTAGATAGTTTTAAGATTGAAAAAATTAATATGTTTGATACTTTAGAGGAGTTTGAGGCTAGTGTAAAGATTAGATATAGAACTAAAGATGTCCCTTGTAGAGTAAAAATTAAAGATGATAATGGTTTAGTTGAGCTACTTGAACCAGTTTTTGGTTTAGCAAAGGGACAAGTGGCTGTATTTTATGATGGAGATAGAGTATTGGGTTCAGGTATTATTATATAAAGAGTTATATTTTTATAAAATAAGTTTATTATATAAATATATAGCTCTTCATAATTTGCTAAGAAAAATTAAGCTAAAATAGAACTTAACTACAATAGTTATTTATTGATTTGTTACTATAAAGGGGTATTTATGTATTTGAGAAGATTTTTTTTAATAGGTAAACTTTTGCCTATATCTTTATTTGTTACGCTCTTAAATGGTGTTGAGGTAAATATAAAAGATGGTCTTCCTTATGTTGATGTCGATATAAATGGTGAGTCTGTAAGAATAGAGAGAATTCAAGATTCTAAACATAAGTTAAATAATTCATACTCAAAGACTTCAAGACCAGCACCTCCATTTACTATTCAGCCTTTTGAACCTATAAAAGGCATAAAGACTGTAAGTGAATTAGATGTTATAGATTTTATATCAAATGATTTAAGTAATAATACAGGTTTATTAGTTGATGCAAGAATGCCAAAATGGCATCAGATGGGGACAATTCCAGGGGCAATAAATATTCCATTTTCAATTTTATCTCCGAGTAAAGATAACCCCTTTATCGAGCAGATATTAGAGCTTTTTGGTGCTGTTAAGAATGGAAAGAAGTGGGATTTTTCAGATGCTCAGACACTTTTGATTTTTGATAATGGACCTTGGTGTCAGCAGGGGGTAAGAGCTATGAAGAATTTGGTTCATATTGGCTATCCTAAATCAAAAATATTATATTATAGAGGTGGAATGCAGTTTTGGCAGATTTTAGGACTTACAACGATTAAACCAAAATGATTTTTTAAATTTAATCTAAAGGAGAAAAGATGTTTGATAAAGACCAATATGACCAAGAAGAGTATAATAATTATTACGAACAAGAGACTAGAGGTGCTGAGATACTTGGAGGAAGAAGAAAAAAAAATGGTTCAAAAAAAATATTAATAGGTTCACTTTTTCTAGGTTTAATAGCTGTTGGGGGTTATTTTGGTTTTGATAAATTTAGAAATATTATCGATAAAAATATTACTAATAATTTAAAAAATATTATTTTAGATAAAAAAAGTGAGCCACAAGGAAGTAATGAAACAGTATCTACAGATAGTAAATCTTCAAATAAAGAGTCAAAAATAAAAGATGAAGTAGAGGAGGCGGTTAATTCAAATAATATTGATTCTAAGATTAGTCCAGAAGATATTGCAAATATTGTTCAACTTGTTATGATGAAGATGAAAGAAGAGCAACAAGCTCAAAATAAAAGCACTAAAAGTGAAGATAACAATAGTGACAATAGTGTTGAAGTTGATTTAAAAAAGAGTGCTACAAAAGAGAATAATGCTACAAGTAGCGATAGTGAGCTATTTAAATCTTTATCTCAAAGTGAGGTAGATACATTAGAAGAGGAGAATAGAGCAGAAAAAGCTCCAAAATTATCTAAGAAGGAGACTACCAAAGAGGCTACTCATAAGGAGGATATAAAAGATACTTATAATAAGGTTGTTTTAAAAGATGGCTCTAACAAGGGTAGTGATGAGTTGAGTAGGTTATCTAATGATATTTCTAATATTGTAGAGAGTGAAGATAAATCAAAATCAGATAAGTCCGAGTATGCAAAGAAGTTAAAAGAGGAGGCAAAGCAGAGGAAGAAGGAGATGAGGTATATTATTGTTAAAAAAGGGGATACTTTAGGAAAGATTGCAAAGAGAGTATATGGAAATGTTATGGCATATAAAAAGATATATGAGGCAAATCCAGATATTCTAAAAAGACCAGATAGAATATATATTGGTCAAAAGCTAAGAGTTCCAGAGTAAAATTTAGAAAAAGATTAAAAATTCAATGAAAGGAGGTTTAAACACTCTAAACTATAAAAAGTTTAGAGTGTTATTTTATATATGTATAAGAGAGTAGTATCCATTTTAGCAGTATATATATTAGTTGTTACATCTTTATTTGGGAAAGAGGATATTGTTGTTAATATTACAAATAATATGCCATATATATATACTAAAGATGCAGGCAAAAAGATAAGAGTCCAAAGAATTCAAGATACTAGCAATAGGTTAACAGATGATTATGCAAAGACATCAAGACCATGTCCACCATTTTGTATTCAACCAACAAAAGTAGCAGATGGAGTAAAAAATATTGCAGAAATTGAGCTTTTGGGTTTTATGCAAAAAGATGTATTGGAGGGGAGTGGTATAGTAGTTGATGCTAGACTTAAGAGTTGGTATGAATTAGAGACTATCCCTTCAGCTATTAATTTGCCATATAGTGTTATTGAGAATGGTTCAAAAGATAAGGTTAAAAAGATTTTTAAGTTACTTGGAATGAGAGTAAAAAAAGATGGAAGTTGGGATTTTTCGAATGTAAAAACAATTGCAGTATTTGATAATGGACCTTGGTGTGAACAGGCAACTCATCTAATAAATGCTATGTTAAAATATGGGTATCCAAAGAGTAAAATTTTATACTATAGAAGCGGATTTCAAGGGTGGAAACTTCTAGGGCTTACTACAGTTGTCCATAAGGAGATAAGAAAATAGACCATTTAAAAGGTCTATTTTATCTGTTTAGTGTCCGCAACCACAAGAACCACTATGGCAGTGCTCTTCCCCTCCAACAACTCCAGTTGCAATCTCTTCATCTGTTGCTTCTCTTGCACTAACTACTTTTACACTAAACATTAAATCTTTTCCAGCTAGAGGATGATTAAAATCGACTGTTACATTTTTATCATCAAAAGATTTTACAGTAACTTGAACAGTCTCTCCATTTTCTCCTTGACCATATAGAGTCATTCCCTCTCTCAAGTCAATTCCTTCAAATTGCTCTCTTGGTAGGGTTTGAATAGCTTCTTGATTATATTCACCATAAGCATCTTTTGCTTTTACTAAAATATCACCACTCTCTCCCTCTTTCATTCCAACTAGCCCTTTTTCAAGTCCAGAGATAATTTGACCAGTTCCTATAATAAACTCAAGTGGTTGGGCTCCTTTGTTGGTATCTAAGACCTCATTTTTTCCAGCCTCTTTTACTTCATATTCAATACCAACAACGCAGTTTTTATCTGTAATTGTCATATAGACTCCTAATATTTTAAATAGATGTTATAATATCAAACTAAACTTTACTATTACTTATCTTGCTAAATTTTTTTTTGCAATCTCTGCTACTTTTGTATTTGGATATGTATCTATAATAAATTGAAAAAACTCATTTGCTCTATCTATATCTCCAACTTTTTTAAGGGATAGGGCTGTGTGTAGATATAGATATTTCATATAAGTCGCCTTATCATATATAGATGCACTCTTTTTATAATACTCAATAGCTTCTGGATAGTTTTGTGTAAGAAATGCTATTTCTCCCAAATAGAAGTTTGAAGATGCTACCTTATAGTTTTGTGCAACTGCTTTTTGAAAATACTCTTTTGCTAAATTATAGTTTCTATTTTGAAAGGCTTCAATTGCTTTTCTATATATAGAGTCAATATCTGTGGTTTGAGTCTCTATCTGGGTGTTATTAAAACTTTTTGGGTTTTGTTGTAGAGCCTCTTGTAGTTCATCATAGGTTATATAATTTTTATTTATCTGATCTACAATTTTGCTAAGTTCTAATATCATCTTATTGGTTCTATTGTCCTCTTTTAACTCTTGAATATTTTTTTTTGTATTTTTTAACTGCTCTTTTAAGGAGAGAATCTCTTTGTTTAAACCATCTATAATAGTAATTAAGCCTTCAATTCTATTTTGTTGCTCTTCTACTCTATTTTTTAGCTCTTGAATCTCTCTTCTATTATTTAAAACATTTCTTTCTGTAGGTGTTAGACCATAAGGAGAGCTACTATCTATATTTCCAGCTCCATAAGCTGATGGTTCATATTCTGAGGCTATATTTAGTGTTATTATTAGAGTTGTTATGGCAAATATCTTTTTCATTATATACCTCTACTCTATAATTTTGAATTCAACTCTTCTATTTTTTGCTAAGCACTCTTCTGAATAGTCTCTAGTGCACTCTGGGCTACTCTCTCCATAGCTTATAATAATAATCTTAGAAGAGTCTATTCCTCCTCTGCTAACTAGAGCCTCTTTTGCAGATTTTGCTCTTTTTAATCCTAGTGCATAATTATACTCATCACTTCCTCTCATATCACAATGCCCCTCAATTTTTACTCTTGCACCAGATTTGATTGCTTCTCTTAGAAGTTTAGCATTGTGTATTATAATTGGGAGTTTGTCTGGAGTAATTGCATATTTATCCAATCCAAAATAGATATTTTCTAGTCTGTTTTCTCTATTATAATATCTATTGTAATTTGAGTTAGAGTATTCTCTATCATAGTTATGACCCCTATTGCCATCTACAAACCCACCATATCTATCTATATTTTCATATCCGCCATTTATGATTGTGCTACTATTTTTTGTATTTGTATTATATGCAGAAGGGGGAGTTACTTCCAATTTTTTGTCCAATTTCTTTTTTGCACAACCTAAAAATATTAGAGCTGTTACACTTAAAATTAAAATAAGAGTTTTTTTCATATTTTTTCCTTATAGTTTTATTTAATTATATCAAAATTTACCAATCTATAGATTGTATCTTTCCACTAATCATAGGATAAAATCTATTCTCTTTTGTGGCAAGATTTAAATATCCAATGCTATTTTTACTACCCTTTTGTTTGATATATAAAACAATTTTTCCGTTTGTAGAGAATCTTGGAAATCTATTTATACCTCCATCTGTAAGAGGTCTAATGTATGAACTATATATTGAACCAAGATATATATTTATGCTATTTCCATCTTTTGCTGAATATATAATATACTCTCTAAAAGCATCACAAGAGTTGTTTTCATTTCCATATACGGCTACTTTAGATACCGAAGATGAGCCTATAGATTTTAGATATATATTTGGTTTTCCAGTTCTATCTGATACAAATACTATTTTACTTTCATCTCCAATATATTTTCCATTTACATCAATTCCACTAAAAGTTGTAATTTGCTTTAGATCTTTAGAGTCTATATTATATTCATATATATCTGGTTGTCCTTTTGGTGCCATTGTAAGTAGAAGTCTTTTGCTATCTTGGCTAACATCTGAACATATTAATATTCCTTGAGATTCCAAAATTTTTGCTCTTTTTCCAGTTATCATATCAACCCTATATAGAGTTGGAATTTTATTGTTATATGATGTGTAGTAGAATGCACTCTGAGTCTCATTTGCCCATTTGGGAAATAGATTTAATCCTCCTCTTACAATTACACTAGCAAAAGTTAGAGTATAATCTGCTACCCAAATTTCACTTTTTCTTGGTGATGTATATTTTGAAAATATTAAATATCTTTTTATCCATGATATGTCATCATATCCTAATGCACTATTCATATCAGATATTCCATTGTGTGCTAGAAATGGAAATCTTGATGCTGTATTTACCATATAGTTTTTTTGAAAGACTATACTATTGTCTGATGTTCTAATTAGCTTTATATTAAGTTTTGTCGCACTTGGGGAAAAGTTATATTTTAGTATATATTCTGTATTTGATAAATCTTCTGGAATTTGTAGAGATTCAAATTCAATATTATGATATTTTGGATTTAGTTGAAAGTGTCCACTAAGTTTTATATCATCTTTTAGGAGTTGGAACATCTTTTTATGAAATCGGCTACTATTTGCTGTAGTGCTATCTTCTACAAGAGCTATTGTTGCTTTATTTGGAACATCTTTTTCTATTGTAAGAGTTGCATCTATGCTAAATAGGTAGTTTAAGCTAAGAAAAAGAATTAAGAGGTAACGCATATATATCCTTATTTTATTTTTGTTTAAATTATACCATAACCGATATATATTAAAAAAATGGTTATAATAGTAGAAAAAAAAGATAGAAATGGCAAAGGGAAAGAAAACTTTAAAGCAAATAGAGCATATTTTATTTTTATTAGAGAATATAGAACATACACCAGATGAGAGAGATGAGATTATAAATAGTTTTATTAATGTTAAGAGTTCAAAGATTACTGAATCTAAGATAAGAAGTAAATTAAAATATATTAGACAAAAGGCACAAAGAGCCTATTGGCAAGATAGATTAGATGTTATATTTAGTAACTCCTTTAGTATGCTGTTTTATAGAGATTTTGAGTTTAATTTTGGAGATAATAGAAGAGTTACAAAGGAGTTATTATTAGAGACTAAGGTAGTAGATGAGGCTCTGTTGGAAAAAGAGGATAAGGAGAGTATATTTGAGTATTTGGAGTCTCTAAAGAGAGAGGCTATATTAGAAAAGGGTAAAGAGGTAGAAAAATTTGTAGAGTCTGCACAAAATAATCCTTTTTTGAGTCTTGATAGTATATATTCAATAGTTTCAATGGGTATGCCATCTAATGATATGTTTACTCTTGCAATTCCATATCCAGTTTTAAAAGATATTGTAGGTAGTGATTATATATTAGATGTTGGAAAGAGAAATATCTCAATCTCTAAATATTTTATATATAACCTATATGGAAGGGATTTAAAATATGGTGTAACTGCTGTATATGAGAGAGAGAGTATTTATAAAAAGATTTGGGAACATAAGAGTTTAAATATTCAAAAGAGTATTGGTTCAATAAGGGAGAATTTTCAAAAGAGTTTTGAGAGGGATATTAAAGATTTAGAGAGGGAACTTTTAACTCTTACAGATGGTAATGAGATAGATAGAATAAGAGAGCATATATTAAAGTATGTTGAGTCTTATGTAAATTCTCAAAATAGTTTAACTCTAACACAGAAATTAAGAAGAAGAATAAAGTATCATTTTCAAGAGGAGTTAAGAGAAATTGAGGCTCAGAAGCGAAAAGAGGAGCTCTTAGCAAAGAGCATTAGAGATTTTAAATCTCTATTTCCTCTAGCTAGAGCATTAAATAGGGAGATAATATTTCATGTAGGTCCTACAAATAGTGGAAAGACACACAGAGCTTTAGAGGAGTTAAAGAGTGCTGAGAGTGGTTATTATCTTGCACCTCTTAGGCTTTTAGCTTTAGAGGGGTATGAAGATTTAATAAGTAGTGGAGTTAGAGCCTCTTTGATCACTGGGGAAGAGGAGATAATTGATGATGAGTCTGCTCATATTGCTTCAACTATTGAGATGATGAATCCAGACGTTGAAGTTGAAGTAGCTGTAATTGATGAGGTTCAGATGATTGCAGACAGAGATAGAGGTTGGGCTTGGGCAAATGCTCTAATTGGTGTTCCAGCAAAAAAAGTTATTTTAACTGGCTCTTCAAACGTATTAGAAGCTATAAAAGAGCTTTGTAAATATTTAGGAGAACCACTTAGAGTAGTTGAGTTTGAAAGAAAAAATGAGTTAAAGGTTTTGTCTCGCCCTACTAAATTGAAGAAATTAGAGCCAAAGACAGCTATTGTAGCTTTTTCTAGAAGGGATGTTTTAAATTTAAAGGGGCAATTAGAAAAGAGCCATAGAGTCTCTGTTATATATGGCAATTTATCTCCAGAAGTTAGGAGAGAGGAGGCTAGACGCTTTAGAGAGGGGGAGAGTGATATATTAATTGCTACAGATGCAATTAGTATGGGTTTAAATTTACCAATAAAAACACTTCTATTTGCACAACATAGTAAATTTGATGGTCTAAATAATAGGAGATTAAATCCTTCAGAAGTTACTCAAATTGCAGGAAGAGCAGGAAGATTTGGTTTAAATGAGGTTGGATATATTGGGGCTTTAGATAGGGAGACTCTAAGAGTTATAAAATCTAAATTGAATGCCCCTCTAAAGCAGATAGAGTTGCCATTTTCTGTTATGGCGAGTTTAGAGCATGTATTGCTTATTGGAGAGATATTAAAAACTGATAATATATTTGAGATATTAAAGTTTTTTTCTGATAACATGGAGTTTGAAGGTCCCTTTAGAACAGCAAATATTGACTCTATGCTTGAGATTGCATCTATTGTTACTCACTATAATTTAGATTTAAAAACAAAATATTTTCTAACATGCTCTCCAGCTCAGATATCTTCTCCATATATAGAAAAGGTATTTCATTTATATTTGAGTAAATTGGAGAAGGGGCTAGTTGTTGAGTATAATCCACCAAAGGATTTACCAAAATATGCAAAGACTAATCAGGAGTTGTTAAGAGCTGAAGATAGAGTAAGAGAGATTACTCTATATTTATGGCTCTCTTTTAAGTTTCCAGATAGTTTTCCAAGTGTTGATTTGGCACTTTTGACTAGAAGAAGATTAAATAGCTTTATAGAGGAGTCTCTAAAGAGAGGGAATTTTGTAAGAAGATGCAATAGATGTAATAAAATCCTAGATTTTAAGAATAATTTTTCTATCTGTGATAAATGTTTTTCAAAAATAAAAAGAGGATATTAGGAGAGTTTGTGAAGCTAATACAGAGCTTTAAAGATAAGATAGATAATTTTTTACTATCTCCTAAAGCTAGAGATGATGTTTACAGAGCAATTGATAAAATCAATACCTTTTTAAATGAGAGGGAAAATAGTATTGAGTATAGAGATTTTGTAGCTAGTGTATATAAATCTAGAGGATTTACTGTTTGGGAGTATAGTGGAGAAGATAGAAGTTTAAATTTAGTTTTAAAGAAGAGAAGAGATATCTTTTTAGTTACTTGTAGAGATGATAATAGAAATATCTCTTTAGAGGAGGTAATAGATTTTGAGATGGAGATGGAGCTTTTTTTAAAAGAGTATAGGGTATTTGATAATTATAATATTACTTTTCGATATACCATTTCGGGGCTTTTTTTAGAAGAGGAGGCTTTTTCTTATATTAAAGAGAATAAAAAAATGGATTTTGATATTATAAAAAAGATAAAAGAGTAGAGGAGGTTTATTTTTTATATTTTAATTGAGGTTATAAAATATAGTTTAAAATATTATTTCTTTGATTTGAAAAATATTGTAAAGGTTGTTCCTTTTCCAACTTCAGATTTTACTTCTATTTTAAAGCCATACTCATCTATTATACTCTTTACAATATTGAGTCCAATTCCAAAACCACCCACGCTCTGATTGAATCTACTATATCTATCAAATACTGCATCTAACTTTTCTGCTTTTATTCCAACCCCTGTATCAGATATTAGTAGATATTTCTGTGTAAGAGCTATTTTTATTTTTCCATTTCTTTTGTTATACTTTATGGCATTTGAGATTAGATTATCAATTACTCTTGTAATTTTTATGGTATCAATAAATAATTTGCACTCATTTAAATCTAGTTCAAATGTAACTTTTTTAGATTCTGCTAATGTTTTGAAATATTCCACTCTATTTAAAACTAACTGTTTAATATCTATCCACTCATCTTTTCTATGTTTTTGATGTCCCAAGACTAAATATGTTAAGTCTTGATATATTAAAGATACAGTTTTTGCAGCTATTTCAATGCGAGATAATTTTTTTAGATTTTTTTTATTCATAAGAGATTTATCTATCATTTCTATATTTGCAAGTATTGCTGAGATTGGGGTGTTTAGTTCATGTGTTGTATCTTTTATAAAGTTATCTAAGAGTTCAATTGAATTTTTCATTGGTCTTAAAAAGAGCCTTACAAAAAATAGACCAAATATTGCAAGAATAATTAATACTATTGTTCCAAGTGCAATAATATGAATAATTGTCTCTTTGTGCCAGCTTCTATCTTCATCTATTTCTATTACCAAATACATAGCACCAAGGTAGTAATCATCTAACATTTTGACAAAATGGATTTTATTTCCAGTTCTATAGATAGATTTATCTAAGTTTACATTGTTATTATCTAGTGTAGAAAAGATTAATACTCTTTCAATATCATAAATAGCACTCTTAAATCTTTTATCTCGTGGATACTCATTTCTAATTGGAAAGTAGTGGTGTAAAATCTTTAATCTTTTTACCTGTTCTGTAGCATATCCAGAAAGGACAGTTCTTTGATTTGAGAACATAAGCTTCTCTTGGCTCTGATAATAGAATATGCTAAGAAGTGTAATAATTGCTAATACTAAAAAAATATAAAGAGATAAAAATCTTCTAAGAGACTGTTTCTCGTTTTTTAGAAGTAAACTTATATCCCTGTTTCTTGATACTGACAATTTTCTCTTTCCCTATTATTTTTCTGATATTTTTAATATAAGTTCTAAGTGCTGTATCACTTGGTTCTTCATCATAATCCCAGAGCTCTTTATATATTCTCTCATGTGATATGACTTCGTCTTGATGTTTCATAAATAGTTTAAATAGGGTTGCTTCTTTATTTCCTAGAGTCTCAGGCTCTCCATTTACAATTAACTCATTTGATTTTGTATTATAGGCAATATTATCATCAATCTCTATTAAATCTGATGCTTCATGGAAGAAACCTCTTCTAAGAAGTGTTTCGATTCTAATTAGAAGCTCCTTTAGAATAAATGGTTTTCTAATATAATCATCACAACCACTCTGAAAACCTCTCTCTAAATCATCAATTCCATCTAAAGAGGTTATAAAAATAGTTGGTGCTACTACTCCGTTTTCTCTAGCTTCTCTTAGAACTGTAAAGCCATCAATCCCTGGTGTATTTACATCAAGTAGTAAGAGATCATATTTTGTTTCATATAGTTTATCTTGTGCCTCATATCCATCGTAAGTGCTATCTACATAGTAGTCTTCATCTTCTAAGAAATCTACAATTGTCTCATTTAAATTTGCATCATCTTCCAATAGCAAAATTTTAGCTTTAGGCATGAGAATATCCCTTAACAGTTTTTTTTATTACTGTTATTATAACAAATGATATATAACTTCAGCTAAAATAGTGGAGAATTTGTGAAATTTAACTCCTATAGTAGAGGAGTTTATAGGAGTTTTAGATGAATTTGCTTATCCAATCTACTAGTTGTTGAGTGCTCATAGCTCCAGATAGACGGCTTACTTCTTTTGTATCTTTAAATATAATCATTGTAGGAATGCTATGGATTCCATATACTCCACCTAGGTCTTGATGCTCTTGGGTATTTACTTTTAGAAGCATAGCTTTTAGAGGTAATATTTTTGCTGTCTCTTCATAAGCTGGTGCCATCATACGACAAGGACCACACCAAGGAGCCCAAAAATCAACAACTACTGGAATATCACTATTTACTAAAACATGTAATAGCCCCTCTTTATCTACCTCTATAGGCTTATAGTCCAACATTGATTGTTTACAACTTCCACAATTAGCCTTCTTGTAGTGATCTTTTTTTGGAATTTTATTTACTTTTGCACAGTGTGGACATACAACTTTTATATATTCACTCATCTATTTTTCCTTATTTTTTATTGTTATTATAGCCTTTAAACATTAATAAAATATCAATATATATTAGTTTTTTTAAAAAATTATATTATTATAACAAAAAAGAGGTTTTATATGAAGTTTTTAAAATATATGGCACTTATTGTAATAATTTATATACTAATCCCATACATTTTAATTTTTTTTCCAAAGCAAGGAGTAAATTCCAATTATAAAGATAGGTCTATATGTCTCTATTATGATTTTTTACATACAAATATAATTTTAAAATTGGATAATAAAGAAAAGTTAAGATGGAAGAGATTACTTCCAGAACTCTTAGGTGGAATTAGAGATTTTAACTATTTAGAGTTTGGTTTGGGTGATAAGGAGACCTATTTGACTACTAAGAATTGGTCAGATTTAAAACTATTAACTGCTATAAAAGCTCTATTTTTAAATACGAGCTCAGTTTTGCATATAAGCTATTATTATGATATAAACTGTTCACTTTTAAAGCAAATTAATCTAAGTAATACTCAATATAAAGCAGTTATAGACTCAATTTTAAATTCTCTAGGAAATAGAGCAGATTTTATATCTAAGGGTTACTATGGTAATGATGCTTTTTATAGAGCTATATATACTTATAACCTTCTATTTACATGTAATAGCTGGATTGTAGATATATTAAAAGATGCAAATGTTACAGTCTTGTATTGGAGTCCATTTAGCTATCCTTTGATTGAGAGTTTAGAATAGTAGAATTTTTTTGTTTTGTAGATTTATTATAGTTAAGTAATCTATTTAAGGCTATTATTTATATAATGTCTTTTTATTATTTATATTAGGAAATAGATGAGGCAGTTGGAGTTATTTGAGACCAAAGAAGAGGAATATTATAGTGCAGAGACTTATAGTGGTATTTATGCAATGCATAAATATTGGTCGAAAAAGCCTGCTAATATAATTAGAGATTTAATAAAAAAGTATTCACTTGAAGGTGATATTGTTTTGGATCCTTTTTGTGGTTCAGGGGTTTCTATAATTGAGAGTTTAACTTTAAATAGAAAGGCTATTGGTATTGACATTAATCCTTCGGCAATATTTATTACAAAACAGATGTTAAATAGAGTTAATCCTAATTCTCTTTTAGAATATTTTAATATAATAAAAGACAACATTAAACCTCAAATAGATAGGTTATATGAAATAGAAAGAGATGGAAAGATAATTACTGCTTCGCATTTTATTTGGGAAGATGATAAATTATCTGAGATTTGGTATTTTAATAAGAGAAAAAAAAATATTTTAAAGCCACTTAAAGAAGATGAGTTAAGTGCAACTAAAATTAAATTAAATGATATACCATATTTTTATCCTAAAAACTCTTTTTTTAAAAATTCAAGAATAAATACTAAAGAGGGACAAAAGGTATTTGACTTATTTACACCAAGAAATTTATATGCTCTTTCTATGTTATATAATGAAATTGAAAAAATAGATGATAGTGATATTAGAGATATTTTTAAATTTATTTTTACTTCTAGTATTGGACAAAGTAGTAAGATGGTTTTTATCTTAAACAGAAAGAAGAGAGATAGTAATGGTAATTTTATAGAAAGAAAAGAGGTAGGGAGTTGGGTAATAGGATATTGGACACCAAAGAATTTTTTTGAAATAAATGTTTGGAGAAATTTTGATATTAGATTTAAAAAAATTTTTAAGGCTAAGAGCAATCAATTTTGTTTGGATTTGAAAATAGATAAAACAGATAATATTCAAGATATTATATATGGTAATTTTAATTTTTGTTTATTAAATGAACCTTCTCAAATAGCTTTAAAGAATTTTCCAGATAATTCAATTGATTATATAATTACTGATCCTCCTCATGGAGATAGAGTCCCTTATTTAGAGCTTGGAATATTATGGAATTCTTGGTTAAAACAGGAGCCAGATTTTGAAAATGAAATAGTTATTAGTAATGCAAAAGAGAGAAAAAAGGATATAAAAAACTATAATTTGTTAATTAATAGAGTTTTTTTTGAAATTTATAGAACTTTAAAACCTAATAGATATTTTAGTTTAATATTTAATAGTTTAGATGATGAGGTTTGGTTAAATTTAATATTGGAACTATTTAAAATAGGATTTGTTTTATATAATATTGAAATATTAGGTTATTCAGCAAATTCGGTAGTCCAAGATAATAGAAAAAAGGGTTTAAAAACTGACTTTATTTTAACTTTTATAAAGAGTAATAAAAAAATGGATATAAATTTAAATATTCTTACATTAGAGAACAATAGAGATTATTTGGAAAAAAGTGTAGAAAAAATTATTAATAGAGAAAGTAATAAGGAAATTTATAATTTGATTAATAAAAGTTTTAAATTTTTTTTAAAAAGAAATGAGTTTTTTAAGCTTTCAGAGATTCTTGAGATTATAAATAGAAAGGTTTAATATATCTTATGAGAGAACTGTTTTATGAATTAAGTAATTATTATAAAAATAATGATTTTGAAAATCTATTAAATCATGAGTATGGTATATATTTTTTAAAGTTAAAATCTCTCTCTAGAGTTGAATTATTAAAAAAGTTAGCAACAAAAATAGATTTAGATATTACAAATATTCCAAGACGTCAATTATTTGAATATATATTTTATCAAAAGATATCTGATGAAATCATAGATCAATTTATTAGTGAAATATATGAAAGTCAAAGGGCTATTAGAAGAGAGAATGAGGATTATTTATATAATCAGCTCTATAGACTTTCAGTTTTATATTGGGGAGGATTTTATCAAAACTCTGTTGAACAGACTATTGTAAATAATTATGTAAAAAAGATACAAAATTTTGATGAGATTGTTTATAAAATAGAAAATGATATTAACCTTAGGTTAAAGGGTTATATTTTGAGTTCTTGGTATAATCATTGGGCTTCAATACTAATTGAAGATATCTTTAAGGATCATTCAGACATTATTCCCGCTATTGGCTTGGTAAAGAAAATAGATTTTTTTTGGAAGAACTTTCCTTTTGATTTAAAAGTTACATATTTTCCAGATGGTTATATGAAGTATAAGCGTAAAGAGTTGGGATTGCGTCCTGAGTTAACTGAGTTAAAGCAGTTTGCTAGAAAAAATAATATTTTAATTAATAAAGATTTAAATGATAGAGAATTGTTTCTTGATTTATTAACTAAAATATCTGAGCATACTACAGATAGTGCAAAAAGATTTTTGAAAAATTTTTATCAAGTTAGAAGAGATATTATTAATAGGACTATTGAAAAACCAGATGATTTAATAAGATGGTTTTATGAAAATCAAGGTATACGTAGATTTGATTCTGCTAATAGATTTTTTATTGTTTTAATTGATAAAAGTAATCTTGAGGATAGTTGGAAGTTAAAGAGAAATAGAAATCTTTTATTTAAAAATATAAATCTTTTTTTAGATAGAAATAGAAATATAAATTTTGATGATTTGAAATTAAGATTTCAATGGAATGGAAGAGTATATACAACTTATGCTACATGTTTGTTTATAATAAATTAATATTTGGAATATACTTTTTAAGATAAAAACCTATTAATTATTTTTAATAATTTTTTGGGTGACTCCTCTTGAGGCATGTGTCCTACATTTGGGATTATTACAAGTTTACTGTTTTTAATTGCTCTGTGTAGTCTTAATCCAAATTTATACGGTATTGAAACATCATCTCTTCCCCAAATAATTAAGGTTGGAATTGAAATTTTACTATAGAGGTTTTCTATATAATCTATATCGTCAGGGATAATATCATCTACACTCTCTTTATATGCATATTTTGCAAGTGGTAAGTCTAAAAATTTTGCACTCTCTTTTATGCTATCTTCTGGGATTAGATTATCATTACTAAATGCAAATTTATATGCCTCTTTTGCAATTGTTTTTGGATTTATAAGATGGATTCCTAAATATCCTATAATTGGCTTTTTTAATATTCTCATCATAGATGGTAAATTCTGTCTATAGCACATTGTATTTATTAAAATTAATTTGTCAATTTTAAATTTTAGGAGTTTTTGTTCTTGCATAAGAGCTAAAACTAGTGCAACTCCTCCCCCAAATGAGCGTCCAATTAGAGTAACCTCTTTTAGATTTTTTTCTTCTATAAACTTTTCCAAAATTTTAGCTTGGTCATATACTGAATATTTTTTATCTTTAATCTTGGGAGACTCCCCAAATCCTTTTAAATCAATAGCTATAACTCTATATTTTTTTGCTAAATCTTTTAAAATAAATCTCCAAGTATATTTACTTTCTCCAAAACCATGTATTAAAATAAGAGTTTTTTTATGGTTTAATCCATATTCTATATAGGCTAACTTTAATGGTTTTATTTTAGAGTTTAAAATTCTATGTTTCCAAGTAATTGGTTCTTTTGATATACAGCCTGTAAAAAATATTGATAGTAGGATTTTAAATATTTTAGATAAAACTCTTTGCATTGTCCCTATCAGTTTTTTTATATTGTATTTAGATATAATGGTTACTATGAAAACTTTACTATTAAATAGATATATATCTATCTTATTAAAGCTTATAGTATTTGTTATTATATTTATGGTTATATATATCACAATTCCTCTTAATGTCCCAACTAAGAGGGTTAAACTTCCAAAAGGTTCAATAACAAATACAATAAATGCATTAAAAAATCAGGGTTTTAATGTTTCCTTTATAGATAAGTATCTTTTAGTATTAATGGGAGCACCAAAGAGTGGAGAGATTTTAATAGATAAACCAAGAATAAATAGAATAGATTTTTTAAAAAAAATAATAGATGCAAAAGGGGAATTTTATAGAGTTACTCTAATACCAGGAGAGACCAAAGAGATTTTTTTTAAAAATTTAGAAAAAAAGTATGGTTTAGATTATCAAAAGTTACTCTCTAACTATTTAGAGTTTAGTCCATATAAAGAGGCTGGAATTTTACCAGATACATATCATGTTCCTGTTGGGATAGATGAGAAGAGTTTAATTAAATTTTTAATAGAACAGAGTGAAAAGAAATATAAAAAACTTGCTTTGAGTGAGTTAAAAAGGTATAATAGAGATGAGTGGAATATCTATTTAATTGTAGCATCTATTGTTCAAAAAGAGTCTGCAAATATTGAGGAGATGCCAAAAGTTGCATCTGTAATTTATAATAGATTAAAAAAAGGAATGTTTTTACAGATGGACGCAACTCTAAATTATGGCATCTATTCTCATACTATAATAACTTCAGATAGAATTAAAAAGGATAATAGTCCTTTTAATACATATAAAAATAGAGGACTTCCTCCATATCCAATCTCCTCAGTATCTATTGAGGCAATAAAATCGGCAATCTATCCTGCTAAAACAGATTTTCTATTTTTTGTAAAAAATAAAAATGGAACTCACGATTTTAGTAAAACCTATAAAGAGCATTTAAAAAATATTCAAAGAGCTAAAAGATGAAAAAAATACTTTTAATACTTCTATTTTTTCTTCAAATCTCTTATTCTATGACTCCAAAAGAGAGAGAAGATTTAAATAACTACTACCACCAAGCAAAAATCTATATGCAACAGCGAGATTTAAAAAGAGCAGATAGAGAGTTTGATAAGATTTTTAAACTCCTAAAAGAGGATAAGTATAATAGTGATTATATATTTGCACTCCTTGCTAGAGCAAAGCTATATATGCACTTTGAGCTTTTAGATAGGGCTGAGTTTATGATATTAAAGGCTTTGGGGCTATCTGATGGTTTAGCAAAAAGGATAAATTCTCTTTGTATTTTAAAGTCAAAGAGAGAGACTAAAGATATAATCTCAAAATTAGAAGAGAATATAAGAGCAGAAAACTATTATGGGTATCATGTAGCAAGGGGTTTTATAATAGATATGTTTAATCTAAAAGATAGCAGAGAGTTCGATAAGTTAAGAGCAGAAGCAAGAGGGACACGCTATGATTTAATCATATATCCAATACTCCTTAGAGTAGCTACTGCAAAATATAATAGAAATAGGGCATTAGAAGTTTTAAAGCAGAGATTAAAAGAGGCAAAAAGTGGTGATGAGGTTAAATATTTACAAAATAAAATAGCTATATTTTATCATCTCTTAGGAGAGCATAGTAGGGCTTTAGAGATGGCAGATACCCTAGAAAAGGGTGGAGATAGATTGAATGCTCTTTTTATTAGAATGAATGTAGCTATGTCTAGGGGAGAGTATGAGAGTATGAGGAGATATGAAAGAGCAATTAGAGATATTAATCCAAACGCTTTATAGCTAAAATTTATACTTTAGTTCAAACTCAACTTATTAAGCTATAATCCCAAACAGTTTTTTTAAGTTTAAAATATAAAGGGGTTTTTATTATGGAAAAGCTAAAAGAGTATCTAAGACTTCATAGAGATAGTGAAATTTACCCCTCTGATATTGCAAATATATTAAGGGAATTAGATGAGAGTCAATTAAAAAAGGCTCTAAAGTTAATTCCAGTAAATATAATTGGGCATGTTGCATTAGAGTTACCAGATAGATTTTTTGATGATATTGTAAATAGTTTAAGTGTAGATGAGTTAACGCTAGCTATAAAAGAGTTAGAGAGTGATGATCAAGTTGAGTTTATTCAAGAGTTAAGTCAGATAGATAGTGCTAAGGCTCTTGAGGTTTTTAAACATTTAGATAAACAAGACCAGCTAGATATACAAAAGCTATTAAGTTATGAAGAGCATGAAGCTGGTGCATATATGCAAACAGAGGTTTTTACAGCCAAAGAGCATGAGGTTGTTCAAGATGCAATAGATAGATTTTCTAAATTAAAAAGAGAAGGCAAAATAGAAAATGTTCATACTGTATTTATTACTACAGAGGATAATAGGCTACTTTATGGTATTGATTTAGATGATATTTTAACATTTGATTTTAAAAAGACTTTTTATGAAAATATAAAAGAGAGAGATGAGAATTTTGAGCCAATTAGAGCTTATGATAAAGAGGATATTGCAAATGTAGTAGAGTATTTTAAGCAATATGATCTATCTGCTATTCCAGTTGTAAATAGTAAAGGGGTTTTAGTTGGTAGAATAACCTCAGATGATATTTATGATATTATCAATGAACAAGCAACAGAGCAGATGTATAATTTGGCTGGGGTTGATGATGAGGCAGAAGAGGACGAAGATGTAGTAAAGGCGACAAAGACTAGAGCAAATTGGTTGGGAATTAACCTTTTTACAGCGATTTTAGCCTCTTTTGTAATTGGGATATTTCAAGATACCATAGATAGTATGGTGGCCTTAGCAGTGCTTATGCCAATAGTGGCATCTATGGGAGGAAATGCTGGAACACAGACTCTAACTGTTGTGGTTAGACAACTAGCCTTAGGTGATATTTCGCAAAGTGACGCTAAAAGAATTATTAAGAAAGAGGTTGCAATTTCTTTGTTAAATGGGTTTTTGTTTGCTATAATCATGGGGATTATTGCTTATATTTGGTTTGATAAAGGAATGTTAGGAGTTGTCATTGGATTATCTATGATAATTAATCTATTTATGGCAGGTTTTTTTGGTTCTGTTATTCCTCTTTTTTTAAAGAGAATAGGAGTTGACCCAGCAATTGGTAGCACTGTAATTTTAACAACAGTTACAGATGTAGTTGGGTTTTTCAGTTTTTTAGGATTGGCAAGTTTAATTTTACTATAAAGGATTTTTAAGAGTATATGGGTTATTTGATACTATTTTTTGTATTGTCTGTTGGAGTTTCTTTTATATGTTCTATATTAGAGTCAGCTCTTTTATCTACACAGATGTCTTATATTTCTATTCTTGAAAAGGAGTCTCCCAAGGTTGGAAAACTTTTAAAGTCCCATAAAGAGAATATTAATGTCTCTATTGCATCGGTGCTTATTTTAAATACAGTTGCAAATACTCTAGGGGCTTCTGCTGTTGGGGCACAAGCTTCTCATCTATTTGGAGATGAAGCAGTTTTTTATGTATCTATTGTTTTGACTTTTGCAATTTTGTATGTGTCTGAAATTATTCCAAAAACAATTGGAGCAATCTATTGGAAACCCTTAGCACCATTTACAGCTTATGCTATAAAGTTTTTTATCTTTATTACATATCCAATTATTAAGACTACTCTGTTTATTACAGATAAGATTTCTAGTAAGAGAAGAGAAGAACCAACTACAACTAAAGATGAACTAATTGCTAGTATGCAACTTAGTGAAGATGAGGGGGTAATTGATGAGAAGGAGTCAGATTTAATTGAGAATGTATTAAAGCTTGATGAGGTAAAAGTGGCAGATATTCTAACACCTCGTTCTGTGGTATTTGCATTAGATGAGAGTATGAGTATAAAAGAGGTTTTAGAGACAAAAGAAGATGTTTTTAGTTTCTCTAGGATACCAGTTTACAATGGCACCATAGATAATGTGACTGGAATCGTTTTGACAAAACAGCTATTTAGAGAGTTTTTAAGGAATGAGGATGCTATCTTAGCAAATATTAAAAAAGATATATTTAGTATAAATGAGAATGTTCCAGTAGCAAAAGCTCTAGACCTATTTATTAGAAAAAAGGAGCACATGTTTTTAGTTACAGATAGCTACGATCAGACAGAAGGAATTGTAACTCTAGAAGATTGTGTAGAGACAATTTTAGGGATTGAGATAGTTGATGAGAGTGATAAAATAGATGATATGAGAGAGTTAGCCAAAAGGCTTATGAAACAAAAAAGAAGAGCTAGAGGTTTGAAAAAGGTAAATTAGATGTTAAGATGGTTAATCTTTTTAATGACTTTAAATAATATTATATTAGCAGATGAGAGTAGTTTAAATAGTTTAAATTTAAAGTATATGTATGAGGGGGCAAAAGAGGTAGAGATGTTAAATCGCTCGATGGAGGCTGGAATAAGAGAGCATAATGCTAAAGAGAAAGAGGCTTCCAACTATCAAGAGAGTAGTAAAAGCTTAATAGATAACTCTTCTGTAGATATGTTCAATGATTTAGGAGATAGATATATTTTGGAAAAAGAGGTATCTGGAGAGAATCCAAAGGTTAAGATGGAACTTTTAAATGATATTTTAAAAATAGAGATTGTAACAACTAAAAAAGAGACTATTAAAAGTAAAGATAGGGTAGGGCAGAGTAGTTTGAGTGTTACAACAATAGAAGAGATTCCGATTCCTTTTGATGCAGATATCTCTAAGCTTAAAAGGGAATTCAAGGGTAATTTAATAAGAGTAGAGGTTCCAAAAAAGCAAAAATAGATAATTTAGCACTCTATAATAGAAGAGGAGTCAATATCCCAGCACCATAGATTGGAGTTGGTTAAGTGGACTCCACCTATCCATCTGTCTATCTTTTTTGTTCTATATAGAAAATCTTTTGACTCTAATATAGTTTTTCCAAACGGTGTAATAGTAAATTTTTTTCCATTGTTCATATAGTTTAATAGATTGAGTTGGCTTAAATTTTTTAGATTATAAAACATTATAGCTTCTCCCATAAATGGGCGTTCTTCCATTCTTTGAGCTGTTATATATATCTCTTTTGGGTCATGTTTGCCATACGAGACAGCTTTTAATATTTGATACTCTGTTCTGCTTAATCCATTTTTGCTATTTGGATACTCCTCTAATACCCTTTTTACTGTATCTTTTAGGTAAGGTAGAGCCTCTGTATCATCAAATAGCAATCTATACCAAGGGTATGGTGTATCTGTGCTAAAGGCAGACCAAGCCTTTTTGGCTACTATATAGTGACTTCTTGTTATTAACTCCTTATGATAGAGTAGATAATCACATATTTTATCTTTTGAGGTTTTTATAAGAGGGGTATCTATATTTATAATATAGATATGAGTTTTAAAAGCTCCATACTTTCCAAACCAATCTAATATTTGGATTAGTTGTAATTGATCATATATATCACTCTCAAACCATAAATATATTTTTTGATATTTTTTAAAAGATATTAATAGACTGTTTCTACTTCTAAACTCTTGATATATCTCATTAAAATCTCCAAGTCCAATTGATGAGATATATTTTGCTCTAATTTTTGAGAGCTCCTCTAGTGATATACCTTCTCTTATCTCTCCGCTATATAGAAAATCCCCCCACATAAGAAAGTCCCCATCTATGCAGGCTCTTTTTAAGATTTGTAAATTTAAATCTCCATTTACAATGTGTAAAATTCTATTCATTGATTGCTCTCTTAGAGGGATTTAGTTATTTGGTGTTAATTTGAAATGATTATATCACTATTTTTATTAAAATCTATTAACATATCTATATTTTGGACTATTTCTTTATGAATAGTCTCTATATCTAAAGAGGCATCAACTATTTTATATGGAATTTTAAAATACTCAACTGCTACTCTCATATTCTCTTGAACCCTTAGAAGATACTCAAAACCTCTCTTTTCTATATTATCTAAACTCCTATTTAGCCTATCTTTTAGGCTATTTTCATCTATCCAAAATAGAAATATAAAATCTGGAAAGTTATTTTGAAGAGCATAAGAGTTTAGAAGTTTTAGGGTCTCTGGGTTGGCATCTTGGTTTGTAAGACTATAGGCTACTCCAGATATAAAGCCCCTATCTGATACTATTAGCTTATCTCTATTTGGTTTTATGACTCTATTGAAGTGTTCTGCTCTATCTGCTAAAAATAGTAGAGTTTCAGCCTCTTTAGAAATCTCTTCTCCATTTAAAATAAGCTCTCTAATTTTTACTCCAAGTGCTGTTCCTGCTGGTTCTTTTGTAGTAATAATATCTGAAAATGTTTCTTTAAGCTTTTCTATTTGAGTGCTTTTTCCACACCCATCAATCCCTTCAAATAGTAGATACACTATACTCCCTTTTTATATCTTCTAAAATCTCTTTTGGCACTAGATGAGATATTTTTCCATTAAATGGGAGAAGTGAGCGAACTACAGATGAGCTAATAAAAGCATTTTGCAAGTGTGGCATAAGATATACAGTCTCTAGCTCTTTTTTAAGAGAGCTATTTGCATACCCCATCTGAAGCTCATACTCAAAATCACTCACAGCCCTAAGACCTCTAATAATGATATTAATATCTAGTTCATTAGATAAATCTACTAAGAGAGAGTTAAATTTAACTGCTCTAGCCTTTGGAAAGTCTCGTATAACCTTTTTTACCATCTGGAGTCTTGTATCTGTAGAAAAGAGAGGTTTTTTTGCTCTATTTTCTGCTACTGCTACTACTATCTCATCAAATATAGCACAAGCTCTTTTTATAATATCTAAGTGACCATTTGTAATTGGGTCAAATGTCCCTGGGTATATTGCTCTTTTTTTCAAAACTACTCTCCCCATCTTTTAAATAAGTTGTGTTTTATACCTAAGCTATCATACCATTTACCAATAATAAACCTCTCCATCTCCTCTAAGCTATTAGAATCAGAGTAGTATCCTAAAATTGGAGGTGAGACTATTATATTTAGTTTTGAGAGTTTTAGCATATTCTCCAAAGCAATGGCAGAAAAGGGCATCTCTCGTGGTGCAATTAGAAGTCTTCTTTGCTCTTTGATAGCTACTGATGCCACTCTTGTAACTAGATTGTCAGCAATTCCATTTGCAATCTTTGCTAGAGTATTCATACTGCATGGGATAATTGCTGTAGCATCAACTAAAAATGAGCCAGAAGCAATTTTGGAGGCTATATTTGAGTTTTGATATTTTTCTATCTTTTTATCTTCAAACTCTCTTACTATTGAAGCGTTTTTAGTAGTTATTAGATGAACTTCAACCTCTTTTGGAAGATACTCAATAAATTTTTCTCCAAGTCTAACTCCAGAAGCCCCCGTAATTGCTACTACAACTCTCATATATTATCTAACTTGACCATTTCCATATATCTTAAACTTATATGTAGTAAGCTCTTTTATCCCCATAGGTCCTCTTGCATGGAGTTTATTTGTAGATATTCCAACCTCTGCACCAAACCCAAATACTCCACCATCTGTAAATCTAGTGCTAGCATTCACATACACACAAGCTGCATCTATCTTATTTAAAAACTTCTCTGCAACTGTATAGTTTTCTGTGATAATTGCTTCTGAGTGTTGAGAACCAAACCTTGTGATGTGTGCTATTGCTTCATCTACTCCATCTACTACTTTAATATTTAGACAATTTGCTAAATACTCTGTATCAAAATCCTCTTCAGTCGCCTTTTCTATAAATATGTGTTCTCTAGTTATATCACACCCCTTTAGTTTTGTCCCTTGGTCTATGAATGCTTTATATAGAGGTGGGAGTATCTTTTTTGCAATTGGCTTATCTATTAGTAGAGTCTCCATAGCATTACAAACCCCAGGTCTTTGGCACTTTGCATTTATTGCAATTGAGATTGCCTTGTTTGGGTCTGCATCTTTGTGGATATATGTGTGACATAGTCCCTTATCATGTTTTACAACAGGCACAGAGGAGTTTTGAGAGATATATCTAATAAGCCCCTCTCCTCCTCTTGGAACTATTAAATCTACATATTTATCTTCTTTAATAAGTTTTGCAACTCCCTCTCTACTGCTATCTGGTAGAAGTGATACAATCTCTTTTGGAAGGGAGTTTTTCTCTAGCACATTTTGTAAAATTTTAGCTATTGCTCTGTTTGAGTTTTCAGCCTCTTTTCCCCCCTTTAAGATAGCCACATTTCCACTCTTAAAACAGAGTCCAGCAACATCAGAGGTCACATTTGGACGAGACTCATATATTACTCCAATTACTCCAATTGGAACAGATACTTTTTCTATTCTTAGGTTATCCTCATTTATCCAACCCTCTAATACTCTACCAACTGGTTCTTGAAGTGATGCAATCTCAGCCAGAGACCTAGCCATACCCTTTATTCTCTCTTTATCTAGAAGAAGTCTATCTAAAAGAGCAGAGTTTAGATTGCTTCTTCTTCCATTTTCCATATCTTTACTATTCTCTTTGATAATATAGTCTGTATTATCAAATATCTCTTGAGCCATCTGGTTTAATATTCTATTTTTTGTTCTAGTATCTAGTGTTGCAATAGTTTGTGTAGCGTTTTTTGCTTTCTCTAAAAAAGTTTTCATCTTAGCTTCTATTCCGTTTTTTTGCCATATTATAGCCTACTGAAATTAAAAAAAATATAAGATACTATTTAGGGCTTTGAGTGTTCCTATTTTTAGGAAAAATTGTTATAAGTTTTTTGATATAATTTTTTTATAGTTAGTTAATAGAGGTTTTTTATATGTC
>Ga0256843_1000501_pt1 | contig 33627 bp, 30 predicted proteins | sample AlvinellametaG_FD_191572 | JGI IMG/M metagenome (GOLD analysis project Ga0256843, IMG submission 191572) | Pompeii worm associated microbial communities from hydrothermal vent at the East Pacific Rise, Pacific Ocean - Alvinella | ecosystem: Host-associated > Annelida > Integument > Unclassified ...
CGCTTCATCAGCATAAAGTTTTGTGTTGGTCAGTTTTTTGGCGGCATCGATACTCTCATAACCCTGAAAACGGACGGTTCCGCGTTTGAAGTTAATATCTGAAATAGTCAGCGCCCCACGACTGCTCTGATAGGTATGTCCCACTTGAAACTGTTCGGGAAAATCTGTATGAAGATGAAATTTAAGGTCACCCCAAAGTCCAACAGTCCGCCCGATCTGAGCGATAAAAAATTTTTCGTTCATGAAGTTTGTCTCAGCCTGCCGCTTTGACATTGACACGGTAATTTTTACCGCCTTTTGCTTTACAGCCGGAGATGACTGTTTTGATAGAATTGATCATTCTTCCTTCTTTTCCGATGAGCTTTCCTATATCCTCACTGTTGGCGAAGATAGTGATCTCATCGAATCCTTCATCCACTTCTGTAATTTCCAGAGAGATATCCTCCGGATTGTTCACAAGAAGTCTGGTATAGGCAAGAAGGAAATCTCTAACCATTTAAAACTATTTCTTTCCTGCAAGTCTTTTGACTGTCGGGCTCATTTGAGCACCTACAGAAAGCCAGTAGTTCAATCTCTCTTCATCAAGTGTAAGTTCTTTGTTTTCAGATACCGGGTTATAGTGACCGATTGCTTCGATCCAGCCACCATCTCTTCTTTTTCTGCTGTCTGTTACTACGATTCTGTAAAACGGCTTCTTTTTTCTACCCATTCTTGTCATTCTGATCATTGTCATATTATATCCTTTTAGTTATCTTCTGTGAAATAAGGTCACTTTGAGGTAAAAGTACCCTACTATCAAGTCCTGACAACTGCTTTTTAATGACTAAAGCACTCATCAAGGCTTAATGAAACGCGATTTTACCATAATAAGTATAAATTTTTTATTAAAGACAGGTGTTCTATTTCTTTTTTGTTAATCAAACCCCATTACAATATAGATATGAAGAGATGGAAATGGATGGCAGGAAGCATATTGGTGATGTTGGGTATGGCTACTGCCATACCACTTGCTGCAAAAAGCAACAAAGATCCTCTTGCCCTTCAACTGAAGCGTCTCAAACCGGTCAAACTCTCCGAAATTAAAAAACTTACCATTGAAGACGGAGAGATTTCAGGACAGTACATGAGTGTTTTAAGAACCGCCAAAAGTTTTCTGGGGCTGAAATACAAGTATGGAGGAGAAGGGAAAGACGGTATAGACTGCTCTGCCTTTGTACAAAAAGTCTATAAACAACACGGAAAAAAACTTCCCCGTACTTCTGGTGAGCAGTATCTCTGCGGCCATGCCGTCAGCAGAGATGAGCTCAAACCCGGAGACCTGGTCTTCTTTTCAGACGGAAACAAAACCATCGGACATGTCGGTATCTACCTGGGACACAATAAATTCATACATGCCTCCTCCGGCGCACATAAAGTCACCATTACCGATCTTGACAAAGCATACTACAAAAAACATTTTATGGGTGGAAGAAGGTTTTAAAGAGTATAGGAGCCGGGACTTCAGTCCCGAATGAAAGCAGCTGAAAAACAATTATTTTCAGCATTGATACATAAACGATAACTTATCTCGGCATTCCCGGGAAACCGCCCCCGCCCTGCATCTGTTTCATCATATCCTGCATCTGCTTCATACCGCCCTTGCCAGACATCTTCTTTGCCATTTTTGCGGCATTCTTGAACTGCTTGAGTACACGGTTCACGTGCATCGGATCCAAACCCGCACCTGCGGCAAGTCTGCGTTTTCTGGTATTGTTAAGCAGGTCAGGATTTTCTCTCTCTTTGGGTGTCATGGAAGAGACCATCGCTTTGATCATTCGGATCTCATCAGAATTTTCGAGGTCCATATCTCCAATCTGTTTTGCCATATTGCCCATCCCCGGGATCATTCCCATGATCGATTTCATGGAACCCAATTTTTTCATCTGTTCCATCTGGTCAAGGAAGTCATTGAAATTGAACTGACCCTTCTTGATCTTCTGAGTCATACGCTTGGCTTCTTTGGGGTCAATGGCCGCAGCAGCTTTTTCTGCCAGTGATTCCACATCACCCGCACCCATAAGACGGCTTACGATCCTGTCGGAGATGAACTGCTCCAGGTCAGGCATCTTTTCTCCCGCACCTATAAAGCGAAGCGGTACACCTACCTGCTGTGTCAGACCGAGCGCCACACCACCCTTGGAGTCACCGTCAAACTTCGTAAGGATCACACCGGTAATACCGATCTTGTCCTTAAAGGTTTGTGCCGTTCTAACAGCATCCTGCCCGGTCATTGCATCGGCAACATAGAAGAGTTCATCCGGATTGGCTGCCTTCTTCACACGTGCAAGTTCATCCATCAGCTCATCATCGATCGCCAAACGTCCTGCCGTATCGATAAGTACGACATCGTAAAGTTCATCTTCAGCTTTTTTCAACCCTCGTTTAACGATCTCTACAGGTGTTGCATTTTCATCGGCTACCAACTCCACCTCGATACCGGAAGTGATCTGTCTGAGCTGTTCTACTGCTGCGAGTCTCTGAAGATCGGCTGCAATGACCAGTACTTTTTTCTTTTTCTGTTCTTTGAGGAAATAGGCCAGTTTACCCGTAGTCGTTGTTTTACCGGACCCCTGAAGCCCGATCATCAATACAACTGTCGGCGGTTTGGAGGCAAATGTAAACCCTTTGGGTGCACCCTCAATAGTCAGGATATCTGTCAGTTTATCCTGAAGTGCTTTAAGGAAATTATCTTTCCCTACACCACTTTTTTTTGTCTCAAGCTCAACACTGGAGATCAGGTCTTTGACTACTTTGTGATGTACATCTGCTTTGAGTAAAGACTTCTTAAGCTCCGTAGTTGCTTTTTTAAGTGCTTTCTCATCATCATGAAAACGAATTTTGCCTATGGCATTTTTAAAACTGTCGGTTAATGTATCAAACATTTTTCACCTTATCTTTTCTCTATTTTATGCAATTATAATGTCGCGATTTTACCCTATTTAGGCTTATTATTTGTAGCGTGCAATATCTTTAGGCTCTTTTGCATTGAATTCGTAATCAAGCAGCTTGATTTTGGACGAGTGCAGCAACACACGTTTGGACTGTGTGCGGCTTCCGTACTGTTCATCACCGATAACAGGATGGCCTACATGTGCCAGATGCACCCTTATCTGGTGGGTTCTTCCCGTGCTGATCTCTACATGTACCTTCGATTTTTTTCCCTGTACCTCTTCGGGTTTAACAAGCGTATGGGCCTTCTTCCCCCGTACCGGATCAATCATGGAGAAAGCCTTTCCTTTTTTAACCGTAAAAATAGGATCATCAATCTCTATTGTTTCATAGACCACACCCTCTACCCATGCCACATAATGTTTTTCCACACGTCTATTCTTGAATTCATTGACCGCTCTTTTAATGAACGCTTCATTGCGCCCCAGTAACAGGACACCGGAAGTATCACGGTCAAGTCTGTGAAGCAGTTCTGCCCCCTCAATGGCATCTTGGATCTCATAACTGTCTACCTGTGCCGGTTTGTTAATGGCAATAATATCTTCATCCTGATAGAGTACCTCTATCTCTTCAGGATATTCGATACGGAATTTTGTCTCCGTATTGATCTCTGCTCTTGCAATCTTGACTTTCTTGTCTTCCACAAAAACCAGTCCCCTGTCTATCAACTCTTTTGCTTTTTTATTGGAGATACCCTGCTGTTGTGCCAGTACCTTGTATGCTTTGTCTGTTGCCATTTATTTTTATCCTTTATAGTACACTGTATTCTATTTCTCTCTTGGGTCAGTCCGTTAGAGTCTCTACCCATTGTGTAAATTGTTCTGTAAGCGGGAATACCACCATTTTGATCTTACTTTGCTGTCCTGATTTAAAAATTATATCACTTTTTGGAAATTTGAAACTTTTCGAAAGGAATTTTACCAGTTCTTTGTTTGCTGCTCCTTCTACAGCAGGTGCTTTAATGCGAATCTTAATGGCATCTTCACCATAAATTTCACAAAATTCATTTTTACTCGCAGCCGGTTGAGCTTTGATACGCAAATACACTTTCTTGTTATGAATTTCATAGAACATATGATTGATCCTCCCTCTGTCTTTGGCACACAATAGCAAAAAATACTTAACTTACGAAAAAAAATGAAAACCATACCATATTTTATGATACAATTAAAATGTATAAGTAAAAAATAAAAGATGGAGGTAATTCTGATGAAAAAATTACATTTAACACTGGTAGCCGTTGCAGGTAGCGCACTGATCCTAATGAGTGGCTGTGCTTCAACAGGTACAAGTAAAACAACGGACGGTGCTCTCATCGGTGCAGCAGGCGGGGCATTGATTGGTCAGGCTATCGGTCATAATACCGGTTCAACACTGGCAGGTGCTGCCATCGGTGGACTTGCAGGTGCTGCTATCGGTAACAATGAAGAGAAAAAAGACCGAAGATACTACCGAGACTCCAGAGGCTATACCTACTATATCGGCAGTGACGGTAAACGTCATTACCAATAAAAATATGACGGGTTTTCCCGTCATTCTGCTCGTTCTTAAGACATTCTTTTTTACAAAACTTTTTTAATACTTTCAATCATAGGTGTAATATCTGTACGTATTTTAATCTTTGCCGGTTTCAGCAAAGCATGCTGTAATACCCTTTTTGAAAGATTGGATGCTTCAACGATAGCAATACCTTCTATCGCAGAAAAAATATCTTTCTGGTTAAAATAGTATTTTCCCGAAACAATCTTGCATCCGAACTGTGCCGCTTCAGCGGCATTATGCCCCCCTATAGGTTCAAAAGCGCCTCCAAGGATCACAAGATCTGAAATGGCATAGAGAGTCACCAGTTCTCCAAGCACATCTACTACGGTAATGTCACTCACTATCTCTCTATGCTCCGAATATTCTTGCATACTCAATTTATGTGCTTTTGCAAAATTTTCACTCATCTGAATTACTTTGTCAAAACGTTCAGGATGTCGTGGCACAAGAAGCAGTTTTACATCTCCCTCCTGCTCTTTTAAAGCCAGATAGGCATTCAAAATCAGCATCTCTTCCCCTTCATGCGTACTTGCACCGCAGACAAGCATCCCTTCAGGTTTAGGTAGCTGTTTTGCAGGTTTCGGAAGTACAGAAAGTTTGATATTGCCTGTCACCGTTACATTTTTCGCACCCAGAAGTTCCAACCGTTCCTTATCTGTCTGTGTCTGTGCATAGACTTCATCGATATACTTGAATATCTGCCGGTAAAACCATGCTATCTTCTGATATTTCGGAAAAGATCTATCACTCATACGTGCATTGATAAGCAGGGTTTTCGCCCCTCTTCTCTTGGCAAGTGTAAAAAGCAGATACCAAAACTCTGCTTCCATCACAAGCAGCATTTTCTGCGGTTTAAGCCAGAAGAAAAGCAGTGGTTCAAACGGAAGATAGCGTGACTCCTGCGTATATTCTGAAATAACACTAAAACCTGTCTGTGTGGTTGTACTCATTCGTAATACTTCTTTTGGCAAAAGATCGACCAGAGGTTTGATCGCTTTGGCTTCCCCGAAAGAACAGGAATGAAACCAGATACCGTCCGCTTTCAACGGCCTGTTTTTCCAAAGAAAGAAACGTGCAGGAATAGACTGTCTGTATTTGGATTTAAAAGAAAAAAGAAATAAAAAAGGAAATGCAATAAGATAAATAAGAAAAGAGACTGCCGAGTAGAGAAAAAAGAACAAATACTTCATTTTTACTCCATTTTGCAAGGTTGCTTTATAGACCAACTAAACAAATCATTGCAGCAGCAGGGTCAAGTGACCCTCTATACTACTATGCCTCTGCTGTCTCTCTTTCAATATAGAGAATTCGTCCGCAGTGAGGACAGTTTACAATTTCATCCCCTTTGATCACTTCTGAGTAGGTTTTATCGTTCAGCTTCATGAAACATCCGTAACATGCCTGTTTCTTTACAGGAACAACTGCCGTATTGCCTGCCCAGATACGGATCTTTTCATAAAAAGAGAGTACTTTTTGCTCAATATCTCTGCTAAGCTCTTCTCTTTGAATAAAAAGGTCCCCTTTGCTTTTTTCTATCTCTGCTTTTTCAACGGAAACTTTTTCATTAATATCAGAAAGTTCTCCTCTTAGGAGATTTACTTTTGCTTCTGCTTCCTCAAGCAGTGCTTTTTTGGTTTCATTGATACCCTGAAGTCGTTCAATCTCTTCATTGGCAAAAGTCATCTTCTCTTTGGCGATATCCTCTTCCAAAGAGAGTGCTTTCATCTCTTTTTCAGTGGTGATCTCTTTGGACTTCTTTGCGTTTAATGCCAACTGCTCATTTAAAAGTGTCAGCTGCTCTTCAAATGCTTTGATCTTCTCTTCATTGTCAGAAATCGCAGATGTCAGTTCATCAAGTTCAGCCTGGGCTGCATCGATCTTTTTCTGTACTTTTGCAACTTTTTTGTCTGCTGCTTCCAACTGTGGTGTATAACTGTCAATAGCTTTGTCAATTTTTGAAAGCGCTATCAGCTCATTTAAGTGTTTGTTCAATCTCTATCCTTTGGGGGTTTTGAGGGTTTTTCAAAGTGTTTCCATATGAAACGGGTTTTTAGAATTCGCAATTATAGCCAAAATAGGTAAAACTTTCAATTCATCCAAAAGTATCTCTGCAAAAAAGCGTTCACTTTCATAGTGTCCGATGTCCACCATCATCAGCTTCTCGCTCATTGCTTTCATCGCATCATGGTACTTGATATCCCCGGTTAAAAAACAGTCCGCTGCCACCTCATCCATCAAAGAAGCACCCGCTCCCGTGGTCATCGCCACACTCTCTATCTGCTCTTTTTTTCCGATCACCTTCAAGGTAGGCAGATTCAGTTTCTCTTTGAGCAAGCTAAGCAGTTCATGATAGTTCCAGCTTCCTTCGGCTCTACAGATGAACGGTACTTCGCTGCTCACTTTAAAACCCAATATTTTTTCAAAAACATACCGGTTCAGATGGGTCTGGTCAAAGTTGGTATGCAGTGCGATCATCGACTGTTTTTTGAGTATCATCTTTTCTAAAAGATTGGAAGGATATTTTGCAAAATCAAGTTGTCTCAATCCTCCAAATATCAACGGATGATGCACCACAAAAAGCGTACCCTCTTCTGCCACTTCAATCATTGCTTCATCAATATCGAGAGAGACAACAACCTGTAATACTTCACGGTTCATATCTCCGATGATTAAACCGGAATTGTCCCATTTTTCCTGTAGTTCAAAGGGGCTGATCTTGTTTAAGTAGTCATAAATATCTTTTAGTTTCATCATACTTCCTTCAAGAAAGATATTGTTCTAAAACATTTTTTAATTCATCAATAGATACAGGTTTGGTTAAAACTTCATCCGCGCCGGCTTTCCTAATACGGTCACCATGGTGTGAATCACCACTGAGGCTGACAATAGCTAAAGGCTTCATCTCTTTATTTTTTATTTTTTCTCTAATAAGAACAATTGCTTCACTCCCTAGCATTTTAGGCATATTCTCATCAATAATGAGTAAATCAAATTCTTCTTCTGCAAGTTTTTGCAATGCACTTTCAGCATCATCAGCCAAAGTAACTTTCATATTCATTTTTGTAATCAAAGCATTCATAAACTTCAGGTTGATTCTATTATCATCAACTACCAATATTTTTTTCTCTTTAAAGTCTTTATTGAGACGGATTTCTCTACGCTTTGTTTCACGTGTATTCTTCTCTTGAGGTTGTAGTGCCTGGTAAAACTTTTTAGTTAAAATTGGATATGAGAGCTTTCTAATATCTCCTTTAAAATAATTAAATGTAATATCAAATACATCTTCTATCCAAATAACCTGACATCCTTTATCTAATAAAAGCTGAACATATTCATAATCATTTTCATCCATAAACTCTTTTTCAATAATAAAGATATCGTGCTTATCGTATTCATCTTTTTTATAAATTTCCTGAAGTGTTTTTTGTTGACTTTCAAGCACAATATCCAATTTAAAGCTTTCCAGATAATGTATAATCGCTTTTGCCCGGATATCTTTTCTTTTTTTCCATTTATAGAGGCGTACACGTTTCTTGATTTTTTGAAGAGGCGTAATTGGTTTGCCTTTCTTAGAAGAGAGTGCAGGCAGTTCAAAATAGAATCGGCTTCCTTTTCCTTCTATACTCTCAACTTCAAGCCGTCCACCAAGGAGTGAAACAATCTGATAAGAGATATTTAGACCTAACCCTGTACCACCATACTCTTTTTCGGTAGAAGCACTTTCTTGGCGATATGCCACAAAAATATCACTTAAAGCCTCTTTCTTAATCCCTATTCCTGTATCTGTTGCAGAAATAGTAACAATATCTTTTTGAGCATCATAAATAGCATCAATTAGTACACTTCCATTCTCAGGGGTAAATTTAATGGCATTACTCAGCAAATTAGAGAGTACCTGCTTAATACGATACTGATCTGAAGTAATCTCGGCAGGGATAGAGGGATCTATATAGGCACTAAGAAGAATATTTTTTTTACGTGCCGTTTCATAAAATATCTTAACCGTATCAGCCAAGGCATCATGTAAATCAAATGGTTTTTTCTCAATAGGGAGTTCACCACTTTCAATTTTTGCTACATCCAAAGCATCATTGATAAGTCTTACCATATGCTCACCACTCTTAAGCGCAGAATCAAGATAATCTTTTTTTGTCATATCTGTTTCATTAAGTGCCAAGAGATCAAGGAAACCAATCAGTGCATTCATCGGTGTTCTAACATCATGTATGATACTATGAAAATACTGTTTATTACGTTCCATAAGACGTTCAAGTGATTCAGCATTATCCAGACATTGTTCTAATGTAAGTTTTTGACTATCACTCACATTTGGGAAATAAGGCTTGACACCTTCTAAAAATTTAATAAGATAAAGTGTCTGTTTTTGAGAGAAATTATATTCTGACTCTTTTTTGAGCGCTGCCCATACCAAAATTCTAGGCAGTTCATTTTTTTTTGTTTGCTGCATTTTAACTGGGATAAGCAAAACTTCTTTAATAGCTTCTTTTGTAAGATTATCATAGGTCTCATTGTAAATAAGACTATGTTCAAGATCTTTGAGAAGAAGCGGTTGTTTTTTTGAAATCACTTCAGAAAAAAGATGTTCTGATTTGAGATCAGGACTAAATGTCCTATCTAATGAAGCTATATAATATTTATCTGATTCATCAAGAGAAAGTATATAAATAAAATCAGCATCTATAAGTTCACTTAACTGCTCTTCAATATAGGGCATTACTTTATCTGAATCAAGCGTTTGTACCCTTTCAATCGTATTAAGTAAAAATTCTTTAAATTGTGTTAACGAAGGTTTCTTTTGATACATACTCATACTTACTCAGACTCCAGTTGTATAAAATCCTCAAGTTCATTTAGGTAGAATCGGTTCTTGTCTATCTCATAATCTATCATACTATAGTCATAAAAAGTAACTTCCTGATCTTGAGAACAGCCATTGGTCATAAGCATAATATGAAAAGATTTGTTTTTCAGAGTGACTTCAAAAAGTTCTTTTGAAAATTGTGATTGAAAAATAACAAGGTGTGTTAAATCATCTTTGAAAGCGTTAATACTCTCAGCACCTTTTAACTGTGTTTTACTAATACCCAGTGCCAATAAATATCTTGCAATATTATTGGCACTTTGCAAATCCTTTTCCTTATTTAGCAATAATCCTACCTTGATATCATTATTGAAACTTGCATTGCATAAAGGTAAAGCACCATTATCCTCATAAGGCATAGTTATACTAAATGAGATTTTTTGTTTCTCCGTATCAATATCGGTAGATACTTTTCCTCCTGTTTGTAAAAACTTTTTATACGAGAGATAGATTGGATCGTTCAGTATAGTATCATCTGAACTGCCAATAAACATATTTCGGTAGATTTGAGTATCTTCAATTTCTTTAAAATATGTAATTCTAAAAACAGAGGAAATATTTTTTTGATTTTCGGAGACAAAAATATTGAAAGGTGCTCCTCTATCCGCATCATTAAAAGAGAAAGAAAGAAGATCAGTAAGAAATACATAAGTATTTTGCTTTTCAATTTTCATTTCAGACGGCAATCTGGGATCTAAAAAGAAATTTAGAGAAAGATCTTTTTGACAAACAATTTCTGTTCCGAATGTTGCAAAATGTTCGAAAAAAACTTTTGTTTCAATTGTCTCTTTTCCTTTAAACAACTCCTCTATAATATTATTTGTGGTACTGAACTGAAAAGTATTCATCAAATTTTCATCCAGAGAATCTAGAATCTCCTGCATAAGCATAATATGTGGCATAAGTTTATCGTTATGATGTACCTGCTGTTTCACTTGATAAAGTACATCTTTCAGATTAACAATAGAAGTATTTGCACCCATAAGAATATTAATGAGTGTTGCAATAATCTCCTGAGGTGTTTTAAAAACTTGTTCATCATTTTCTATCTGACTCAGTACCACCTTTTTCTGCACTTCTATTTGTTCCATCAGCTTTTTAACTGCCGTAAACAGAGTCTCTTCTATCTCCTGTAAAAATTGGATATTTTCTTTTTCAAATGTTTTATGCTTGATTGTACTTTTAACCCTCGTCGTTACACCGATCATCTGACTACCAACAATGAGAGGTTGCATGACCTGATCTTTTTCTTCTTCAAATGTTTTCCAGAAAGAAAATACAATATCTAAATCTTCATCTTTATCAATAATAGGATAGAGTAGTAAAGAACTTGTATTGTTTTCATCAAAACAGTCTAAACTTTTATTAAAAGATTTATGTAAAGTTGCTTCATCAATAATCTGAGTAGATTTTTCCTCAAAAGTTTCTTTAATAATACTTTCTGGTAAAACAACCATATCTCTCCATTGTAAATCTTCGGAGAGAACAATAAATTTTTTTTCTTTTTTATCATGTATGACAATGGTTATTCCATCAAACTCACACTCTGTTTTAACTATATTTTCAGTAAAATGAAAAATCTCTTCATAATTATTCAGCGCTTCAAGATCGGACAGGTATTGCTTTGACATAAAAGGTGCTCCTTAGTGTTTATTCCCAAAAAATTGTTTCATTTTGTTTACAGTATTTTTCAAAAGGCTATTATTGTTATCTTCTTTACTCTTTTCAGAAGCTTCATCTTTCTCAAGATGCATTGCTTTCATCAAAGATGGCAGTACGGTATCCAATAATTCAATATCTTCAGATGCAAAATGATGGGCAGGTACTTTAACCGTAGCCTGCTTGACCGTAACACCAATCGTTTTATCGCCTGACTTTAAAGGTGTCATCTGCTCTTCCGTTTTTGTATATGCCTCTTTTCCGGTACACACAAGAAGACCTATGTACTCCTCTTTATACAAAACAGGATAAAACAGCAATGCCTGAATATCATTTCCATAATTATCATACGTTTCATCATATCTGTCATCTTCAGAAAGTTCATTGACAAAAAAACTTTCTCTATGCTGCCATGCATAACGCGCCAAACCTCTTTTGGGAATTTGCTGTTTATTCAAAAAAAGTGTTTCTTCTGTTTTCAGAAGACGGTTTATATAATAAAGCATATACTCCATCCGCTCTTTTTCTTCAGCCATACGATACAGAGAGTTTAGCACTTTATTAAATATTTTTTCACTTTTTTCCATTATTTTTTCTTTTAAATATAAATTTATTATTATAACATTTCAATACTACGCACTTCTGCTAGTATTCAAAAATCATAATGTACTACCGGTTCTCTGAAAAAACAGATACCGGTAGATCATTCGTTATGCCTGCTTCTTTATATTGCGGAGAAGTCCGTTAATAAATCCTAAAAGTTGCGGTGTCACACCCTGCAAATCTTCATTGGTTACATCCATCTCAGCCAAGAGTTTCATGATGTCTTTGAAAAATTCTGCCGGTTCAATCTCTTTGTTTTTCATTTTCTCAATATAGCCGTCTAATTGTTCTTGAATCATTTGTATATCCCTCATATCTTCTTAACTCCTCTTTCATATAATTTTTTCAATTAAAAAATCCCATAAGACTCTTCACTTGAAGATGAACTGCGCATCTTCATACAAACCGACAGTTTAGTGTTCACTTTTCAGGCGCTTAGAGAGCCTGTAGTTTCTTCACAAATGTTTTCAGAGCAACAAGCAGACCGCCCATTTTATAGTTTGCCGGTGCAAGTACCGCCAATGCTATATCTTCACCAAGATCTTTAATCGCAATATAACCGCCTTCACAGGAAATGATCATGTTATCAAACATACCTTTTTCAGTATTCTCAAGAATACCCGCTGTAACAGATAGCAATGATGCCGCATCTGATGCAATCAGGTCACTGTCCAATGTTTTATCGGTAATAGCACTTGCAAGTTCAAGACCTTCCGCAGTTGCCAAAACAGCTCCCTGAAGACCTGCTGCATTTACAAACTCTTTTAAAAGTCCGTCTCCCTCTGTTCCAAGTTTTAATGAATCAATTGCCATGTAGTTCTCCTAATGTTAAGTTTTTAAGTCTTTACCAGAAAGGAAAAAACTTATCCATTATGATATCAAAAAAATAACATGAATATCTTAAAATATATACGACTAAGCCGTTATCCAGGACAAGGTGACTAAGAAAGTACCTAATTTTATATACTATAGCGTATTACATACTTTGATTATAATATTTTTTAATTCTTTCTGCTCATATTTTTATATAGATTTTTTGTTATAACATTTCAATACTACATACATACTATGACTAATATTGAAATATTATTTAAAAAAATATTATACAGGCATCTGGAAACAGATGCCTTTCTATATATTTATGCCTGCTTTTTTATATTACGAAGAAGTCCGTTAATAAAACCGAGCATTTGAGGTGTAACACCCTGCAAATCTTCATTGGTTACATCCATCTCAGCCAAGATTTTCATGATGTCTTTGAAAAACTGATCCGGTTCGATCTCTTTATTTTTCATCTTGGTAATATAGCTGTCTAGTTGTTCTTGAATCATTTGTATATCCTTTTATATCTTCTTATTTATTTTTTATATAATTTTTCAACTAAAAAATCCCATAAGACTCTTCACTTGAAGATGAACTGCGCATCTTCATACAAACCAACAGTTTAGTGTTCACTTTTTCAGGCGCTTAGATAGCCTGTAGTTTCTTCACAAATGTTTTCAAAGCAACAAGCAGACCGCCCATTTTATAGTTTGCCGGTGCAAGTACCGCCAATGCTATATCTTCACCAAGATCTTTAATCGCAATATAACCGCCTTCACAGGAAATGATCATGTTATCAAACATACCTTTTTCAGTATTCTCAAGAATACCCGCTGTAACAGATAGCAATGATGCCGCATCTGATGCAATCAGGTCACTGTCCAATGTTTTATCGGTAATAGCACTTGCAAGTTCAAGACCTTCCGCAGTTGCCAAAACAGCTCCCTGAAGACCTGCTGCATTTACAAACTCTTTTAAAAGTTTGTCTCCCTCTGTTCCAAGTTTTAATGAGTCAATAGCCATATAATTCTCCTAATATTTAATTTTTAAGTCTTTACCTCTTTGTAGAAAAAGAGAAAGCTTATAATCATTATAACCAAGGAAAGCAAGAGCTACATTAAAGATAGTAACATAGGTTGATACACAAAGACAAAGGTATCCAAGAAGTCAATTAGAGATATTTCAAAATTCTATATTTTTACAATATCTTATAAAATTTATAGAGAGAAACTATCTTTTCAGATTCAAGTCTCTCTTTATAAAAAATTAGCCTTTTACTCTTTTATTTCTCTCCTCTTCCTGCGCTTTATAAAGCTGTGCACATCCGATTGAAAGTTCACGGACTTTCAGAATATAGTTCTGTCTCTGTGCCTGTGAGATCGCTTTTCTGGCATCCAGTACGTTAAACGCATGCGAAGCAAGCATACACTGGTCGTATGCAGGCAACGGAAGTCCCGCTTCCAGACAGGCCTTGCATTCATTGGAGGCATCTTCAAAATGACGAAAAAGATTTTCTACATTCGCCACTTCAAAGTGATATTTTGAAAATTCGTATTCTGTCTCTTTATGGACATCTCCATAGGTCGTCACAGTATCTCCCATCTTGTTCCAGATGAGATCATAGACAGAATCCACACCCTGAAGATACATTGCCAGTCTTTCCGTACCGTAAGTGATCTCCACCGCTACAGGATCGCAGGCAATGCCGCCTACTTGTTGAAAGTAGGTGAACTGTGTCACTTCCATACCGTCAAGCCACACTTCCCAGCCAAGCCCCCAGGCACCCAGTGTCGGAGACTCCCAGTTATCTTCGACAAAACGGATATCATGCTCCTGAAGATTGAGACCAAGATACTCCAGAGATTTGAGATAAAGCTCCTGAATATTGTCAGGGCTCGGCTTTATGAGTGCCTGAAACTGATAGTAGGCTCCCAAGCGGTTAGGGTTCTCTCCGTAACGGCCGTCAGTCGGACGGCGCGAAGGCGCTACATAGGCAGCCGACCAGGGTTTGGAGTCCAGGCTCCGAAGCAGTGTTGCGGGGTGAAATGTTCCCGCACCGGATGGAATATCGTAGGGCTGTACAATGTTACATCCCTGCTGGGCCCAGAATTGTTGGAGTTTAAGCAGTAGTTCACTAAACGTAATTGCATTTTTATTCATCTGTTCTCTTTCATTCATTTAATTCGTTCTTCTCTCTATACTACCTAAAGGATCGTCTCGATCTCAGAAGAGTCAAGCTCTACTTTTTTTGCTTTGGAAATTCTGTCTTCCTGGAGTTTTACTTTGAGTTCATCATCTCCGAGTGCCATGATCTGAATGGCAAGATAGGCTGCATTGACCGCCCCGGCTTTACCGATGGCCACGGTACCTACCGGCATTCCTCCGGGCATCATCACGGTACTTAAAAGTGCATCTTCTCCTCTAAGCGGCCCGCTTTCCATAGGAACACCCAGAACCGGTTTGGTCGTACTGGCCGCCAAAGCACCTGCAAGGTGTGCTGCCATGCCTGCTGCGGCAATGAAAACCTGTGCACCCTTCTCTTCGGCTGTCTTGATGTAGTTCTTGGTTCTTTCAGGACTTCTGTGTGCAGAAGAGATAATCAGCTCATAGGGTACTCCGAATTTTTCCAGTGTCTTTGCACTCTCTTCCATAATACTGTAGTCACTTTTGCTCCCCATTACGATCGATACGAATTTCATACGTCAATTTCCTTTATTTTGATTTTATTTTGGTTCAAGTTTCATCGGTGTTGATGCTTCGGTAAGCCCTTTCTTTTCAAGTGCTTCATCGATTTTCCGTCTTAAAATGGTATATCCCGGCAGCTTGGCAGGCAGCATGATCTCATTGAGGTCTCCACTGTGGACACATGCTTTCTCTTTACCGTCTTTGGTCATGATCTTCTTGAACGTCAGCCAGTACTGTCCTGCCACTTCATCGATCTTCCCGATGTCATTGTCAACCAGATCTACCGTAGCACCTACAGGCAGTACGATCTCTACACTGTCACCAACACAGGTCTTGTCTTTACATCGCCAGGTCAGCCCCTCTTCGCCTACCAGTCCGGCAACCTGATGTGTACCGTACTGTATGGAGAATTCGTGTGATTCGGTATCGTTGCGTTCAAAAGGACGGGAGATCAGGTAGGCATCGGTAAAGCCCCTGTTCTGTGTCGTATTGAGTTCCCGCTGATAGCGGCTGGCTTTAAAATCTTTAGCATAATAGTCATCAATGGCATGACGGTAGGCTTTAGTCACCACACCGGCATAGTACGGTGACTTGGTACGCCCTTCGATCTTGAGCGAATCGATCACACCGGACGCAAGTATCTCATCGACATGGGAAGCCAGATTCATATCTTTGGCATTCATGATGTAGGTACCGATGCCCTCTTCCTCATCAAGTCTGAAAGTTGTTCCACTCTCGGGATTGTGGGCATACACTTCATAAGGAAAACGGCAGTCGTTCGCACAGCTTCCACGGTTGGGTACACGCCCTGTCTGCAAGGCAGAGATAAGGCAGCGCCCCGAGTAGGCAAAACACATTGAACCATGTACAAACACTTCAAGTTCAAGGTCGGGAATGACAGACTTGATCGCTTCACAGTCTTTCAGGGAAATTTCACGCGCCACAATAATACGCTTGACCCCAAGGTCATAATAGACTTCTGCATCCATCGCATTCATCACATTCGCCTGCGTAGAGAGATGAATAGGAATATCAGGTGCGATCCGGTGTGCAATTTTAACAACCCCCGGAGAGGAGACAATGAGTGCATCCGGCTTAAGCTCGGCCATCTTTGCCAAATGGTTCTCATAGAGTCTTACCTGGGAATTGAACGGAAAAGAGTTGACCGTGCAATAGACTTTTTTACCGTGCTCATGGGCATATTCGATCCCCTCGGCAAACGATTCCACATCGAACTCTTTACCCGAACGGATACGCAGAGAGAAGGTACTGGTTCCGCCATACACGGCATCTGCTCCGTAATTGAGTGCAATCTTCATTTTTTCAAGGTTCCCTGCGGGAGCTAAAAGTTCTACTCTGTTTTCTTCTGTCATCTCATTCCTGATAAGGTATATTTTTGGCTCTTATTTTACCTTAATAGTTGTAAAGAATAGTTTTTATGTTAAAATCATTCTTATGAAAACAACACGAATAGACCTGCATAACCACACCACACGCTGCAACCATGCCGAAGGTACCATAGACGAATATATAGAAAAAGCGATTGATCTAGGCATTGATATTTACGGTTTTTCCGAACATGCCCCCATGGATTTCGATGAAAAATACCGTCTGCCTCTGTGTGATATGCAAGCGTATACAGATGATGTACTTAGGGCCAAAGAAAAGTACAAAGACCAGATAGACATACTGCTTGGCTATGAAGTCGACTGGCTTCCGGGACATATGGAAGCGCGTGTACTCAATGCCAAAGTCGACTACCTTATAGGGTCGGTACACTTCATCGACAAATGGAGTTTTGACAATCCCGAATTCCTTGCCGGATGGAAAGAACGGAATATCGATGAAATATGGCAAGCCTATTTTGAAGCGACCCAAGCGATGGCGGCATCGGGAAAATTCGATATCGTCGGCCATCTTGACCTCATTAAAGTCTTCAAGTATCTGCCCAAACAGGATGTCAGACTCCTTGCAAAAAATGCACTCAGAGCCATCAAAAAATCCAATATGGTCCTGGAGCTGAATGCCGCAGGACTGAGAAAACCCATTGGAGAGATCTACCCTTCCAAAACACTGCTGGAAGAGGCTTATGCACTTGAGATCCCTATTACATTCGCTTCGGATGCCCACAGTGTCGAACAGGTAGGCTTCGGATACAAAGAGACAAGCAGCCTTGCCAAAGCGGTTGGATACACCCATGCTGTTACCTTTGAGGCACGCGATAGGGAATTGGTCACTTTTTAGGCAAATTTACTGAAAACTATTATTTTAGAGTGGCTATAATATTGGATACTAAAATTCATAGGAGAAATTAATGGGTAAATTCGTAAACAACATTGCAGAGTTTAATAAATTTTGTGAGGAGAACGAAGTTGAGTTTGTAGACTTTAGATTTACAGACGTCAAGGGTGCATGGCACCATATTTCATACAGGAGAGATGCTGTAGGTGATGACATGCTGGAAAACGGTGTTCCGTTTGACGGTTCATCTATTGAGAACTGGCAGCCTATCCACGAATCAGATATGCTTTTGAAACCGGATGTCCCAACAGCATTCCTTGACCCTTTTACAGCAGACAGTACTGTATGTGTTATCTGTGATGTATATGATATCTATAAAAATGAATTGTATGCAAAGTGTCCAAGATCTATTGCCAAAAAAGCGCTTAAAGCACTTGAAGATGCAGGTGTGGCAGATGCTGCATACTTCGGTCCTGAAAACGAATTCTTTATCTTTGATGACGTACAAATTGTTGACAATGACAACCACCAGTCATTCAAAGTTGAAACAGACGAAGGTCACTGGGCAGATGCAGCAGAGTATGACGATATCGGAAACATGGGTCACAGACCAAGAATCAAAGGGGGTTACTTCCCGGTAATGCCTACCGATACAGGTGTAGACCTGAGAGCTGAAATGATGCTTCTTCTTGAAGAAGTAGGTCTTGAAGTGGTTCTTGGTCACCATGAAGTAGCTCAGGGTCAGCATGAGATCGGTATTGTCTTCTCTGACATCATTACAGCAGCGGACAATGTTCAAAAATACAAATATGTTGTCAAAATGGTTGCACACCTCAACGGTAAAACAGCCACTTTCATGCCAAAACCTATCTATAATGACAACGGTAACGGTATGCACGTACACCAGTCACTCTGGAAAGACGGTGTGAACCTTTTCTATGAAGAAGGTGCCTATGCAAACCTTTCCAAAACAGCACTTGACTACCTTTCAGGTATCTTTGCGCACAAAGAAGCGGTTGCTGCATTCACAAACCCGAGTACAAACTCTTACAAAAGACTTCTTCCGGGCTTTGAAGCACCAAGAATCTTGACATATTCAAGCCAGAACCGTTCTGCCGCATGTCGTATCCCATACGGTGCAGGTGAAAAAGCGGTTAGAATCGAAACAAGATTCCCAGACTCGACTTCATGTCCTTACCTTGCATTCTCCGTATTGATGATGGCTGGTCTTGACGGTATCAAAAAAGGCGGTTATCCACTTGTAGGACCAGTCAATGAAGACCTCTTTGAAATTTCAAGAAGAGAGCTTGCAGAGCGTGGTATTCCTGAACTTCCAAGTACATTCAGAGACTCTCTTGAAGGACTTGAAAAAGACCATGAATTCCTCGCACCGATCATGAGTTCTGAATATGTGATGGAATATTCACAGTATATGTTCGACAGACACGTTTACCCTGTAGAGGGAAGACCGACTGCCTTCGAATACATTGCAACTTACTCTTGCTAAACACTTTCCCGGGCTTTTCCGGGAATTTATTTTTCTATTTTATATTTATCCCAATATAGAACCTACACATATACTTCCAGAAATAACAAGATAACTTATAATTTTAATCGTTACGATTAACTCATCCCCCAACGAAACAATCAAATATAATCGTAAAAAACACTATCACATGTGATGAAAAAAAGAGAGAGATAAAAAAGATTGAACATATTGGCACAACAGGCACTGCAAGGCGGTAGAGCTGAGAAGGAAGCATCTCTACCATTTTTTATTTATTACCTTCAATAGTTATTTATCATATTGATAGCATTTTGAACACTTTCTTCTGTTTCATCTATATTTTGCATCACATTTACTGCAAAGTAATAATCATCAATCTTTGAATCTGCAAAATAGATACCAACACGTGCTTTATTTTCCAGAATTTTTGCATCGGTTTCATTCGCATTCTTAATCAGGGCACAAATAAAGTATGAAGGTGTCATTTTTCCATTGGAAATTGTTTCAACCAAATAATTGAAATCTACATTCAAAGGATATCTGTTGTATGCCTTCAGAAAAGCCGTATTGATCAGGTCACCAATTGACATATCACGAGGATACTTGGTTCGTGTTTCATTCTGAACCCAGAGGGAATTTGAAATCTGCTCCACACTTAAAGGTGTCTCTATCCAAAAATTCAATTCAGAATATCTTGGTGCACGCAGAAAATAAGCAATATAAAGCTTGGTAATATCACTTTTTCTGTCATTTGACGAAGGCGGAGGGGAAGGCGGAGGCGGAGGTTCCGATGGTGATATCACAGTAGCCAGTGCTTCAATCCCACTGAAATTATACCCATTCGGTGTCAGATTGTCCAAGGAGAAGTATCCATTTGCACGTCCTCCCCATCCCCAGTTGAAATGATAATATCCAGAACCGTCATATCCATCGAGGATGAAAGCATGGCCAGTGCTTCCGTCTGCTCTGGCTCCAACATAGAACAGAGGTCTTTTTGCTGAGAGTTCACTCAAGATCAAGCCATCCCAGTCGGAGGTACTGTTTCTTTCGTAAAATTGAGATTTCGTATATCCAAAATATTTCGTAAATGCAGCGGGTACTTTTTCGGGGTCCGCCTCTGATCCTCCATCACTACCCCCATTATACTTCATATCGACAGATACACCTGCCTGATAGCAGAGTGTCGCTACAGCTTCAACCTTCTCGGCACTTGAATAGATAGTCAAATTATATGGCATCTGTGACCACTGGTAGGTCGTACTGCCAAAATCAGCAGACAGGGTACCGTAATTCGGTAAAGTGTATGAGTGAAACCCGGTGCCCTGTTTTGGCCACTGATAATAACGCATGATCTGAGACATAGCCGTAGCCACACACCCCACGAAGGTATGTCCGCTTGGATCATGACTGTCAGCAGGACACAATGCATTGTAGTATGGTGATTGATTCCAGGTAATACCTCCTTCCTCGTTACCGCTGCCCATCCACAGCAAGGGTGTCACTGCTTTCCCATCATCAAGTTCTGCTGTCATACTGGAAGATGCATCTGCACTCATTGCCCCAGGTTCGGTGCTCAAATCTTTCCATTCCTGCTCGATCTCTCTTTTTTTAGCCAATGCTTTAGAAGATATGGCCCTATTCACTGTCCCGTTTTGATTTGTATTGATTGCATTTTCTATCTCTTTCTGAGCTACCGTCATCCAATCATTAAAACCTTGAGGCAGAGAAGAAAGGTCTAATGATGACTCTCCATATGCCAAAATCGGTTTAGCAATATCATCAGTCGATACAGCAACCCATCCTTTTGGATTCAAACTTACGATACGGACAAACTCTTTTTTAGTGGATATACTACGCATCGGTTTCAGTGTTTTTGCCACAGCATATTGTTTACCGCTCTTCAAGAAGAACCAATTTTGAGCAACCTTTTCTATTTTTTCCTGAGAGACAGGCTTTGCGGACAGGCTTACTGCTGCAAAAAACAGAAAAAATATTAATTTTAGAAACCTTGACATCCCAATATCCTTTCAATTTCATCCAAAAAAATAATCCCTCATCTAAAGAAGTACTTTATACTGAAGTTACTAGAACAACATAGGAACAAGCACTGCTTATCATAAAAATACTATCACAAAAACAATAAGCTCACAGTTAAACAATCTACTGTTGGGATACTAAAACATATCGAAATAAAAAAGATTCATCACAATGAAACAGATCAGATGTTAAAAATGGATTTTTTTGAGTAGCGAACAAAATAGGACTGAAGTACTTCAATCCCTGCATAACATAAAATTCTGAAAAATATTAAGAAGAGAGACAGTGTGTTATGCAAAACTGAAATTCTGATTCCTGAAGTGCTGCTATATGCGGAGTATGGAAAGAAGAGATGGAGTCGGGACTTCAGTTCCGTTAAAATGACTTTCATAATACAGTAAGTCTGGACGGGACTAGAGTCCCGACTCCTGTTAATATTCAGTGTTTGGAAGCAACAAAAAGATCTTGTTTCTTCTCTTTTTTAAAAAAGGTAAAATAGGCCCAGAGTGTTGTACCGTATACAAAAATAGAGAGTACGACCACACCGATGGTAACTGATTCAAACAGGGCTTTGTATGCGTAGTTTGCCGGGATCATATGCACTAAAATGATAGAGAGTGCCCCTTTCATCCCTGAAAAGGTCAGAATGAACCATCCCTCTTTGCCTACAGGTTTGATGGAGTCTATTGTTTTACCGAAAAAGGCAAATTTTGCCATAGAGAGTGCACGGATGAGTGTCGTCACTCCGAACATAATAAGAATTTCATTTCGATAGAACCAGAGCTTCTCAAAATCAACCATCTCTGCGAGCACAAAGAAGATCATCACGGCTGCAATATATCCAAACTCTTTTGCCATTTCATAGATATATTCCAATCTCTCATTGGTCGTCGCACAGATGTTTTCAAGACGCAGTTTGGCAAAGAAACCCTTTTTTTTCTTTGCATCCAGGCTGCACGCGACAGCAATATCCATATCGATCCAGGCTTTGGTGGCGATAATTGCCGTAATTAAAGTCAAAATACCGCTCACATGCATCTCTTCGCCCAGGAGATAGGCAGCATACCCTTCAATAATAAATGTAAACAGTTCTCCTCTCTTATCGGAAAAAAGTTTCATCAGCATATAAAAAACATACCCCAGTACAAGCCCCATACCGATACTCACGGCAAAGACACGCAGTGCTTCTGTGGTAGCATGCATCGGGTCGATATGTCCACTCATCATCCAGGGTAGTCCAATAAAGAAAAATGCAATGACCGCAGTGGCATCATTCCCCAGGGATTCCCCTTCTATAAGCACTTTAATATCATGACTGATCCCTTTGAAACGGGAGAGTACCGACTGTACACTCACTGCATCGGTTGCCATATTGATCGCAAACAAAGAGACATAGGCACCCAGACTTAAACCGGCAAAGACATCAAAGTAGTAGAGACTTGCACCCACCGTAATGGAAAGTGCTACCGCTACGACAGCCAGATAAAAAATACTCCAACCGTGTTTTTTCAAATCCGAAAAGTGCAAATGCAGGGCATCACCCATAAAAATAAGCGGAATACAGAAAAGAATGATCGTATCAAAATGAGAAGTCAGATCAATAGGCACTGCTGCCTTGAAATAGGCATAGATCAGATAGGAACCTGTCAAAAGCAAAAAAACCGAGGGGATTTTCAGGCGGCTGGCAAGTGCATCCGAAAGTACGACAAGGCTCAAAATAGTGATCAACATGATCTCCGGAGCAAAACTGTGCATAAATATCCTTTAAAAAAGTGTGCCGCTATCCCGCGAAGCAGGAACAACCGGTTTGGATTTTTTGGGATGCAGAGGGTCTTCTATCTCCACATCTCCTTCCTGTATCGGTTCATCATCAATATTGATCGTCTCTGCATAAGGACTCTCTTCATCCGGGCTAACATCTTCCGTATCATCATATTTTACCTGTGTATCGGTATCCCATACATCCATGATATCTGAACTGTTCTCTTCCTTGGGTACTGCTTTACTTTTCTCTTCGGGGAGAGGAGAAGTTTTTGTATAAAGTTCACTCTTTCCGTTATATTCTCCACGGTATACTCCTTGGGGAATATCAAATGTCCGTTTCAACTTCGGGTCGGCTTCAAGCAATTTTTTAAAGTAGTAGGCAAAAGCCGGTGCAGCAAGAGCCCCTCCCGTTGCTCTTTTTCCAATCGGTTTATTGTTGTCACGACCAAACCAGCTGATCACTTCTATTGTGGGTGAATAACCGCAGAACCAGGCATCGACCCCTTTGTTGGTCGTCCCTGTTTTTCCTGCAAGTTCCAGTCCTTTGACCTGTGCATTTTTCCCTGTACCCCTCTTGACAACATCCATCAGAATATCTGTCATCAAATAAGCCTGTTCAGGTGTTGTAAAATCAGCGATCTCCTTGGGGCGTGTCTCATAAATCACTGCACCTTCTTTGGAGATCACTTTGCTGATGAGCCTTGGCTCTATCATATGCCCACCATTGGCAAATACCGAAAATATTTGTGCCATTTTTAAAGGAGAGAGTCCCAGATTTCCCAACGCAATTGACATATCTCTTGGAATATGGGGCACATCAAGAAAGGCCAGACGTTTCCTGATAGTACTGACCCCCAGTTCAGAGACCAAATTGATCGTTGCCAGATTTCGTGAATGTACCAATGCTTCTCTCAAGGGAATAAAGCCTTTAAAATCACGTTCATAATTCTTGGGAGACCACACTTTTGGTTTTCCGTTCTCATAATACTGAAATGTTCTGGCAAGATCTGTCAGAGGTGAAGCGGGATTATATCCCATATCCAATGCCGTCTGATAGATAAAGGGTTTAAATGCCGAACCCGGTTGCCTGAGTGTCTGTGTTACTCGGTTAAATGCCGATTTTTTATAATTCACCCCGCCTACCATGGCCAAAATATCGCCGGTTTTACTCTCCACCGCTACAAATGCCGTATTGATCGTCGATTTATCCGGGCTTTCATGATATCTTTTCAACACTTTTTTATACGCATAATCAACTGCTTCTCTTGCAATCTTCTGCTGCTTCATATCTATGGTGGTGTAAATTTTATAACCTGCGGTACGAATATCATCTCCACGTTTTTTAAAACGCCGTATCACTTCATCAACCACATAAGGTGCAATATTTTGTGTCAGAGAAGTTTTATAGATTTTAGGAGATTCCTTCACTGCTTTAAGGTAGTCACTCTCTGTCAGCCACCCAAGACTCTTCATACGGTAAAGTACATTATTGGCTCGATTCAACGCACGTTTGTAATGTCTGATAGGATTGTAGTAACTCGGTGCATTGGGAATACCCACCAGCAGTGCCGCCTCTTTGAGCGTCAATTGATCCAGATCTTTGTGAAAATAGCCGTTGGCTGCTGTTTTGACACCAAAATAGTTATTACCGTAAGAGATCTCATTGACATAACGCTCAATGATCTGCTCTTTGGTCAGTTCATGTTCAATCTTAAGTGCTAAAATTGCCTCTTTGATCTTACGTGCCAACTTCTTTTCATTGGTAAGAATTTTATTTTTAATAAGCTGCTGGGTAAGGGTACTGCCTCCCTCTACAAATTTTCCTGCCTGAATATCTTTGATGATCGCTCTGATAATTGCATCGGGATTGACACCGTTATGTTCAAAGAACTTCGTATCTTCCATAGCGATGAGCCCTTCGACAAAATAGCTCGGAAGCTCATCATAACGTGCATAAAGGCGGTGCTGTTTTTTGAAAACATACGCCAGTTTCTTACCGTTTCTGTCCAGAATGACCGATGAAATTTCAGGCTGATAATGAATAAGTTTGTCCGCATCCAGAGAGATCTCTTCATAGGCATAGATAAATGCTGCCGTCAGTGCGGCAAAAAAGATGATCATTAAAATGATGGAACCTTTGATCAAACTGCTGAACACGCGAACCCTTTATACTTTGTTATTTATTTGAGATTATTGTATCGAAGTATCGCTAATGAATTCCAACATCTCTCTCAAATGCTTTTTGGGAACTCCAAGCCTGGGTATAATGCGCAGTATCGGTGCATCGACTGTAGGCTGACGTATGGCACCCACAAGAAATCCTTTTTCCATAAGCATGCTTTGCAGTTGTAATGCTTTGTCATTACTTTTTACACCTATGGGGACAATAAGACTTTCACTTTTAATTCCCAGTACCTCTTCAACAATCCCAAGTCGTCTATCAATACGCTGACGATACTTTTTTGATTTCTTACTGACGGCTTCAAGATTAAGAAGTGCCAAGGCCGTATCAATCACAGACGGTGCTGTAGAGTAGATCACCGGTTTGGCCCGGTTCTCCAAAAAAGAGACAATCTTGGCAGAAGCAAGGATATAGGCACCGTAGGAACCGTAGGCTTTCCCCAAAGTACCCATTTTTATATGATTCTCTTTTACCGCTATACCGTAATGCTCAAAAACCCCCAGAAGATTTTTTCCCAGTACCCCTGAACTATGCGCTTCATCGACAATAAGCAGAGTTCCCTTTTCATCAGCAATTGTAAAGATCTCCCTGTTGCATACTTCTCCGCTCATAGAGTAGACACCCTCTATGGCAATAATTTGGCGTTTGGCAGGGTACTGAGCCATTTTTTTTCTCAGATCTTCACTGTCATTGTGCCTGAAAAAAACCACTCTCTCTTTAATGAGCCCCGTTGCCATCATGCCTGAAGCATGATACTCCTCATCCATGAAAAGTATATCATGTTTACGGACCAGTGCATCAACAAGTGCCATATTTGCCAAAAAACCGGATCCCACGACCAGGCCTGACTCAAAATCGTTCAGACTACACAGTTTCTCTTCAAATTCTCTATGGATAGGATGATACCCATTGACCAGCATACTGGCTTTAGGCGCAAAAACGCTATGCTTTGCAAGCATTTTAAAGAGTTTTTTGAGCTGTTTTTTATCATTGGCCAATCCCAGATAGTCGTTGGAAGCAAAGTCTGTCAGTGTTTCATCAAACTGTTTCCGCTCTCTGAAACGGCCGGCTTTTTTCAATGCACGCAGTTCATTTTCGTACATGAGGTTCCTTTGTATTCATATAACAGTTTATATTTGTAGAGGTCGGTCTTGTGCCGACCCAAGGGCAGGTACAAGACCTGCCCCTACATAGTAGACAGCCAGGGAAGCAGCACTTCAACCTGCAAACCCATTGCCGTACTCTCATACCCGTCAACAGACCTGATATATTTCTTGCAAAACCCTTCCACCATGCATCCTCCCGCTTTGCCTCTCCAGAGACCGCTCTGAAGATAGGCTTCAAGATCATCCTTTTCAAAAGGAGCAAAATGGTAATGTGTGGCAGAGGTATCGACCAGCAGAAGTTCTCTGGTACGGTAGTGCAGAGCAGAAACAATGGAGATACTTGAACCGCTCTGAATATTTAAAATACGTCTTGCATCCTCTACATCTTTGGCTTTGCGGAGAATGCTGCCGTCTGCTGCCATAATGACCGAATCTGCACAGAGCAGCGGCAGTTCAAGACCAAATGCTTTTACCGCTGCCTCCATCTTGCCTTTGCTTGCAATATAGACAAAATCTTTGGCAATGCTTGTGGTGATCTGTTCTTCATCATACTCAGGTGCTTTCTGTATGAAGTCGATACCAAATTTTTTAAGCAACAGTGCACGGCTCTGGGAATTGGAACATAACTGTATCATAACGTCTCTCCTGTCAGGTCGGTTTACCGACTCCTGTATTAAACTCTCTGCCTGATATTTATCTGCGAATCGATTTTACAGACCTCTCAGGGTAATCCCAAACCAAAGGGCACTGATCCCCAGAACAATATTCACAGGAAGCAGCAGTTTGGGAATGAGTGCCACAGCCGCTTTGGCTCCGGCAGTATCTCCTGCATTAAACAGTTTTTGTGCTTTCCTTCTTTTGAAATACATCCAGCTAAAGTTGGCAGCCATTACCATCCAGATAACCTCTTTAAGGTGTACGATCTGATAGGTATCATAGGCACTCTGTGAAAGAACCGTACCGTCTGCACCGACAGCGGCCTCCCGGAAACCGAACCCTACAGCCATAATGACAGCCGTAACAATAATAAGCAAAATAAACGGAATGACGATATTGAAAAACTTTCCTGTCACTGCCAGTGTTCTTCCCAGTCTTACTTTGGGATCTTCGATCATTTGCAGTGCAGGATGCACCGCAAGTTTGATGGCGATCATACCTCCCACCCATACAAAGGCCGACACAACATGCAGAAAAACGATCTCGTGGGCAAATGTACCAAAGAGGCTAACCATCCCCTCTTTCATCTCAGTTACCGCCCTCAAGCAATTCTGCAAGGTAAGTCTTCGCCTCTTCGAGTGCCGTGGTTATCTTGGAAGCATCTTTTCCTCCGGCCTGTGCAAAGTCCGGACGACCTCCTCCGCCACCGCCAACGATGGGCGCAATCGCCTTGATCCAGTCACCCGCTTTGACAGGGGTATTTTTTGAACCTGCCGCCAGCAGTACTTTGTCACCTTTTTTCTGGAAAAGCATCACTGCTACATTCTCATACTTGTTCTTGACATCATCGATCATTGACTTGATATCGCCCGCTTCCACCTCTTCGACAATCACATTCACACCGTTGACATCCACCGCACCCAACTCTTTCTGTGTTGCGCTCATTGCTGATGCCAGCTCGCTTTTGAGTGTTTTGACCTGCTCTTTGAGCTTGGCAATACCCGCAAGCGGATTCTGGTTCTTGAGTTCGCTTTTGATCTCGTGTATCTCATGTCTGAGATGCTTCACTGCATCCACAGCCGCATTGCCGCAAATTGCTTCAATACGTCTGACCCCGGCACTCACCCCGCTCTCTTTGGTGATCATAAAAAGCCCTATCTGAGAAGTGTTGTCAACATGTGTTCCTCCGCAGAGCTCCACCGAAGCATCTCCCATACTGACCACACGTACTTCATCGCCGTACTTCTCGCCAAAGAGTGCTACCGCACCGGAATTTTTTGCTTCATCCACGCTCATGATCTCTGTTTTTCTGGGGATCGCACGGCTGATCTTCTCATTGACCCAGTCTTCAACCTTCTGTATCTCCTCCGCTGTCATCGCTTTGGGGTGGGAGAAGTCAAAACGCAGTCTTCTGTCATCGTTGAGTGAACCCGCCTGGGCAATATGCTCACCCAGAACGGCTCTGAGCGCCGCATGAAGCAGGTGTGTTGCAGAGTGGTGTTTCTCTATCTCGGCACGTCTGCTGTCCACAATCGCGCTTACTTCATCGCCTACGGAGAGTTTGCCTTCTATTTCAGAGAGATTCAGGTCAAGGAATTTTTTCGTATCCAATACTTTTGCTACAGTCTCCCCACTACGGCCTGCAAGAGTACCTTTGTCTCCGACCTGGCCGCCCGACTCGGCATAGAATGGTGTTTTCTCAAGTAGTACCCAGCCTTTGCCGTCTATACTCTCTGCCTTTTTAAAATTTTCATCCAGTAGGGCAAGTACTTTTGTCTGTGTCTCCGTACGTTCATAGCCTACAAAGGTATTGTGGTCAAACTGCTCTTTGAGAAGTTTGAAGTCACCCGTCGTTGCCGCATCGCCTGTCCCTTTCCAATTTGCTTTGGACTGGGCTTTCTGTGCTTCCATCTTTGCATTGAAGGCATCAATGTCAAGCTTGATGTTTTTCTCCCTGAGCATATCTTCTGTCAGGTCCAGCGGGAATCCGTAGGTATCGTAGAGTTTGAATGCGATCTCTCCGTCAAAGACATTTTCTGTATTTTTCAGCTCTTCATTGAAGAGTTTGATACCCGCTTCAATCGTGTCAAAGAAGCGCTCCTCTTCCATCTTCATCGCTGTCTTGATCGCTTCGGAACGGCTGATGAGATAGTCATACTGCTCTCCCATCAGATCTACCAGTGTATCGACCAGTTTGTACATGAACGGCTCACGCAGTCCAAGCAGGTATCCGTGTCTGATCGCCCTGCGCATAATACGTCTGAGCACATACCCGCGTCCCTCTTTGTCAAAGTTGACACCCTGTGCCAGAAGGAAAGAAACTGAACGCAGATGGTCGGCAATCACACGGTAGGAAGCGGAATTCGCTGCCTCGAAATCATACGGTTTGCCTACAAGTTCACCGATCTTCTCCAAAAACGGCATGAAGAGTGAAGAGTGGTAGTTGTTGAGCACACCCTCTTTGATGGCGACCACCCTCTCCAGTCCCATACCCGTATCGATGCTTGGTTTTGGCAGGGGGTTGAGTGTACCCTCTGTATCTCTCTCATACTGCATGAAGACAAGGTTCCAGATCTCAAGGAAACGGTCACCCTCTCCGCCCATGACATCCTCTTCGGTATTGAAGTTCTCTTCACCCTGGTCGTAAAAAATTTCCGAACACGGACCGCACGGACCGGTATCACCCATCTGCCAGAAGTTGTCTTTGTCTCCAAAACGCATAATGCGCTCTTTAGAGATATACTTCTTCCAGATATCGTGAGCTTCATCATCACTGTCATGGACAGTCACCCAGAGTTTTTCTACAGGCAGGTTCAGATACTTCTCACCGGTAATGAACTCCCAGGCATAGGCGATGGCTTCTTCTTTGAAATAGTCCGCAAAAGAGAAGTTACCCAGCATTTCAAAAAGCGTATGGTGACGTGCCGTATAGCCTACGTTGTCCAGGTCGTTGTGTTTTCCCCCGGCTCTCAGGCAGGTTTGCGAAGAGGTTGCTCTGGGAGGATTGGGGATAGGCGCTTCCCCTGTAAAAATATTCTTGAACTGCACCATACCCGCATTGGTGAACATAAGTGTCGGGTCGTCGGGAACAAGCGGGGAACTCGGCACCAGCTTATGTCCTTTACTCTGAAAATAGTCTAAAAATGATTTTCTGATATCCATAAAAATGATCCTGTATTTGTATCGTAATAAATTGGAGATATTTTAGCTAAATTGTGGTTATTGGGAGATAAAGCAAAAACAATATAAATAAACAGAAGAATTTACTCGGCAGTATCCATACTTTTCATAAGATTTTTTACATTGATCTTACCGTACCCATAATAGTTATTCCGATCATCAATATACTCAATATTTCCTATTTTATCACTGCTTGTTTTGAGTAATTCCTCTATCTCCTGTCTGGTTAATTCGGGATACTTCTCCAGTAAAAGTGCAAGAACACCACTGACAATGGGTGCAGAAGCAGACGTGCCTATGAACGACCAGGGATCATTGGCCAGCAGATAATTGGGGGCCAGCTCTGCTATACCGTTTTCTCCCATCGGATCAAGCGTACTGATACCTACCTCATATCCTCCGGGAACTACAACATCCAATTCCTTCCCATAGTTACTGTACCATGCTCTTAAATTATCTCTATCGGTAGAACCTACTGCAATGACTTCCGGTATGGCAGATTCATCATTTCCCATGTCCTGATCGTCATTTCCTACAGCAAAAACAATAAGTGTTCCCTTGCCTCCCCGTCCATTGACAGCAAGATCCTGTATCGTTTCTTTAACCGCGGGAGAAACATCATACGTCCCCCACGAGCAGTTAATAATATCGGCACCCAGTTCATCTGCTTTATGAAACATTTCAATTATCTGACTGTCGCTCATATTATTATAATATTTCAAAAAAACAATTCTGCTTTGACTGGCAATACCTGCAATTCCTTTGCCATTGAGATTGGCAGCAATAATTCCTGTTACCGCAGTGCCATGATAATCGTACAGTGTATTTTCACTGACATTACTGCTGTTTTGTATAATATTATACGAAACAATCTCAGATGCTGCCAAGTCTTCATGTGTGACATCCAGACCATCATCAATAATAGCAATCGTCACTCCTTTCCCCGAATAATGCTGTAATACATCATCCATGTGAATATGTGCATTTTCATCTATATTATTGATTTCATAAAATACTTTATCTTCATACAAATACCATTGCACATCATAGTAAGGTTCCAAACTGGGAATAAAACTTGTATTTTCATCAGAAATTACTTCTATACTTTCATTAGAATCCACATCATTTATAATGGCAGTATCATTCTGGCTTCCGGTACTGCCGCATCCACTGAGTATTATTGCAAAAATAACTACATAAAAACTTCTACTCATTTATCTGAGTATCCTTGGTTTTCTAAAATCGGGATGGGCATACACAACACCTTCCTTTTCATTTAATTGATTGGCTATGTCCAAGGTTAAATTTTTATTTGGAACTTTGATCAGATATAAATGATCCGAAAATGTTTTCATCAATGTTGAATTGTATTCGCTCAAATACTGATTTAACAATACCTCATTATTGCTTTTTACCAATATTTCATCACCTACACCCAACAAATATCCCTCTTTTGTTTTATAGTATAAAACATTTTGACTCCCCTGCATCTGCTGGGGAATCAATTCTACTTTATGACCTTTCTTATAGTAAAAATATTCCTGAGCACTGAGTATTTCTATAAAGATGATACATAGAATACATATTATTTTCATATCGTTTTTTTCCTCTCTTTCTTCTTTCCAAATCCAAGAACTTTACTCATTTTGTGTACTTTCATGATCTGTTAATTTAATACATTCTTCCTGCTACAAATAGTTTCCAGATACAAGCAACTATTCTCATCATAATATCATACCGTCCTATTTCACAATAATAATCTTTTTCTTTTTATCATCCTCTCTGTTTATATTATAGAACTGATATACTGAATTGATTATAAAATGAAAGGAGGTATTGAAGAGGCGGAGAGAATATATACGTTCTTACATTAAAAGGCGTATTTATTAAAACAGAGAAGAGATAAATTCATCTTCTCCTCTCTTTATATGAACATAAAAACGATATTTCTAAAGCCCTATTTTTATTCTGGAAGAGTAATACCAAAAATATACTTGGCCGCATAACCGTCTTTTCTATACATTTTAATATAGTAAGTACCCTCTCCATCGATAGAGAACTGCTCTTCCATCTGGTCTGTAGGATCATCCATCTTCTGTGTATCGAACTGCTTTATTTCCGTACCGTACTGGTCATAGATAAATACATTGACATCTGCATATGAATATGTTGTTGTCCCTTCAAGAAGATTCATATAGAAACTGTATGTACCGGAAGCATCGATCTGAAGACTGTACCAGTCCGTATCATCTGTATTGTGGATGGAGGAGATCGCTTTTCTTGTCATATTCAGTGTACCCGCTACATCATCAAGGGTATTGTCTGCATTCAGTGTAAGCGGTGTGGCCATACTCTTGAAGTCATTGAGTTCTCCTTCATCATCCTGTACAAGTCCGTTCTCAAGTGACGGATGAATACTGAAACTGTACTTGGCCGCATAACCGTCTTTTCTATACATTTTAATATAGTAAGTACCCTCTCCATCAATAGAGAACTGCTCTTTCATATGGTCTGTAGGATCATCCATCTTCTGTGTATCGAACTGCTTTATTTCCGTACCGTACTGGTCATAGATAAATACATTGACATCTGCATATGAATATGTTGTTGTCCCTTCAAGAAGATTCATATAGAAAGCATATTCTTCTGTACCGTTATTGGATGCAAGATCCAGTTTATAACAAGACACATGGTTGGTATTTGGTTCAACATTTACTGTACCGTTCACATCTTTTAAAAGTTCAATAGATTCCTGACCTGCACACATAATAGTATCGACTATAATATCTTTCGTAGTAACACCACCGTCATTATCGGTAACGGAAAGGGTAACCTTATTGTTCCCCAGAGGCAAATTCTCATAAATGGCTTTTTTTGTTCTCTCACCATTTGACCATAGGAAGTCGACAACATTACCATCGGGGTCGTAACTGTTTGTACCGTCTAAAGGAGCATCGACTCCCCAAATATTTGTCATATTACCTTCTATGACTACAACAGGCAGGTAATTCACTCTTATATTAACACTGTTGCTTGTGGTTTTCCCGTCATTATCAGTTACAATCAGCAAAATAGTGTGCCATCCCGGAGAGAGAGTAACTCCAGAAAGTATACTTCCGACACCAAGTACATTACTGCCCTCACGCCATTCATAACTTACAATACTGCCATCAAAATCCACACTCTCCGATGCATCCAGTGTTGCAGTTTCATCTTCGTTTATCAGTACATCTGTATCTATTTTTGCCACAGGTGCAGAAATTTCACCTGTATTGTCTATGAATGAAATTTGATTTGCTGTATTACGCTGTATATAGTTTAGAAAAGACAAGACCGTTTGTACACTGTTTGGATCTTCCGTTACTTCGGAGATGATCTTGATACTTGCCAGGTAGGCAAGATCACTCTCGGGATTCTGCGTATCGGTCACATTGCTCAAGACTCCCAGTTGATGTGTAAATGCCAGTGCCGCTTCTACTTTATTGCTTATGAGGTCCTGTCTGAGCTGTGCCGCATCCAGATCTGCTTCTGCCATACCTGCATATTGCGGGTCAGTCCTGTCAAAGGTCAATGCCGCATCTACGAAGATGGAAACAAAATCAGACCGGCTCATTCCTCCGTTCAGCAATCCTGTCCAGTAGTTTACTCCCTGTGCATCACCTTCTCTTCCCAGGGTATTACGGTAGACTGCTTCTACAAACGCCTGGTTATCCATATCTCCATAGGCTCTTGCAAAGCTTGGATGCTGTGCAAACCCTGCGGAGAGCTGTTT
>Ga0256843_1000502_pt1 | contig 33619 bp, 35 predicted proteins | sample AlvinellametaG_FD_191572 | JGI IMG/M metagenome (GOLD analysis project Ga0256843, IMG submission 191572) | Pompeii worm associated microbial communities from hydrothermal vent at the East Pacific Rise, Pacific Ocean - Alvinella | ecosystem: Host-associated > Annelida > Integument > Unclassified ...
CGAATCTGCTCTTCACTTAGTTTACTTCTAAGCTCTTCATCTGCTAAAAGATGATTAAGATAGAGTGATTCTCCCTTCTCATTGGTTGTAGGCTTCCCTTGCTGAATCTCTTCCCATACTTTCATCGCATTACGCTGAACAATACGGTAAGCATCTTCACGGCTTACCCCTTGAAGTGGAAGTTCAAGTAGTACACGTTGAGAGAAAACAAGTCCCCCTGTAAGGTTTAGGTTACGCATCATATTTTCTGGCATTACTGTGAGGTTGGCAATGACGTTATTCATTCTATGTAACATAAAGTCAGAAGTAATAAACGCATCAGGAAGCCAGAAACGCTCATTGGATGAGTGAGAGATATCTCTTTCGTGCCAAAGTGCTACATTCTCCATAGCCGGTGCTGCGTAAGCTCTAATGGTACGAGCAAGACCTGTAATGTTCTCTGTAAGAATTGGGTTTCTTTTGTGTGGCATAGCAGAGCTTCCCTTTTGTCCTTTAGCAAAGTACTCTTCTGCCTCATAGACTTCTGTACGCTGAAGGTGTCTTACTTGTACAGCGAACTTCTCTACACTTGATGCCATTACAGCCAAAGCTGTCGCTAGTCTTGCGTAACGGTCACGGTGTACTACTTGGTTTGAACATGGTTCAGGTTTAAGCCCTAACTCTTCCATAGCATACTCTTCAAGCTCCAAAGGTGCGTGAGCAAAGTTACCCATAGCTCCAGAGATCTGACCAACAGCAATCACATCCATGGTCTGTTCTAGGTTGGTAAGATGACGTGCCATCTCATCGTACCATACAGCAAGTGTCAACCCAAAAGTAATAGGCTCACCATGAATTCCATGTGAACGCCCTACCATGAGTGTCATCTTGTGTTCCATCGCACGTTTCTTGATAGACTCCATCAACATCTTTACATCGGCAATAATAATTTCAAGTGAGGCTTTCATCTGTAAAGCCACCCCAGTATCAACAGCATCTGAACTTGTCATACCGTAATGGAACCATCTTGACTCTTCACCAAGACTCTCACTAACACTGGTGTTAAATGCGATTAAGTCATGTTTGGTAATGGCTTCAATCTCTTCAATACGCTCCACAGAGAATGTAGCATTCTTTACAATTTTATCGGCATCTTCTTGAGGAATCTTTCCCAATTTTGCCCACGCCTTTACAGCTGCTTTTTCAACTTCTAACCAAGCCGCATATCTTGCATGTTGTGTCCAGTGTTGACTCATCTCTTCTCGTGCGTAACGTTCTACCATCTCTATCCTTTGTAATCAACTGTTGACAAGGTTTCACGTGAAACACTCTCATCGTAACAGTAGTTGAATTTTGCTATTATTCTACCAAAATAGCAGTTATAAAGAGGTGAGAATATTATGCCATTTGTAAAAGAGAAATTTATTGTAGAGGAGGAGACAACAGCCTTCTTGTATGTGATGCGTACCCTTCACTACACCCAAGGACAAGCACAAAGGCATATCGCCAAAGGTCGCTTACTCATCAATGGGGAGTCTATGAGGCATACCGGTACAAAGATACAAGGTGAGATTGAGATGGTCTTTTTTCGTCCTCAAGGCAAAGGGGTACGCCCTACCTTTCAAAACAGAGACTTTATGGTATTTGAAAAACCCTCTGGTGTACTTGTACACCCTAACACTATGGCTACCCCCTACTCTATGTTAGATGAAGTGAGAATGTGTGCAGGAGACAATGCCAATGCAACACATAGAATAGATATGGAGACCTCTGGATTGCTTCTTGCGTCAAAACACAAAAAGGCTGAGCACTTTCTCAAGAGTGCTTTTGAACAACGTACCATTAAGAAGAGTTATCTCGCATGGGTTGATGGGAAGTTGACAAAACCCTTTACTTCTAAAGAGCCTATCCGTGTCAATAAAGAGGGGTATGAGGCAACTAAACATAAGGTACTTATTGACAAAGAGGGGAAAGCTTCACATACAGAGTTTATCCCTCTAGAGTATGACGAAGAGCTTGACGCATCACTTATCGCATGTTACCCCCATACCGGTAGGCTTCATCAGATACGCTTACATCTGTTTCATGTAAAGCACCCTATTTTAGGTGATCCTATCTATGGAGCTAGCTATGCAGCTAGCGATGCCTACCTTGATATGGTACAAAGTAAAGAGGATCGTCTTGTTCAACATGGTGCCCCACGCTTAATGCTACATGCGCAAAGTTTACACTTTACCTATGGTTGTCAGTTTCATATAGAGAGTAAGGAAGATTTTATTGCACAAAAGTATTTAATACACCCTAAAGAGCTTAGGGTGTTCAATAGATAATGTAAAGAGTAGTTGTCCTCTTTGACACCTACTCCTCTTCTACATCACGGTTGGCATCATAGATGAACCATCCTCCACCTATCCCTACCACTAAAATAATAAATATAAGTAACGCAATTTCTACACTAGGCATCTGCCTCTCCTTTGGATTCTTGTTCTCGTAGTTGTCCACACGCAGCTGAGATATCTAGCCCTTTAGACTCACGAATGGTACAGTGTAGTCCTCGTGAGGTTAAATACTCCTGAAACTTTTTCATATCGGCATCGCTTGGTCTTTTAAACTCTGTTCCTCCATAGGGGTTAAAGTAAATAAGGTTTACTTTAGACTTAATCCCATCAAGCAGGCTTAAGAGTTTTTTAGCCGCAGAGATGTCATCATTGACATCTTTAATGACAAGATACTCAAACATTACCCTCTTTCTATCGTTGACAGGAAAGTTCTTGACTGCTGTGATAATAGAGGCAATATTGTAGGCTTTGTTAATAGGCATAAGGGTTTGACGTAACTCATCATCTACGGCGTGAAGAGAGATAGCAAGGTTAATGCCAAGCTCCATCTTTCCAAGCTTCTCTATTTTGCTACTTAGTCCAGAGGTAGAGATGGTTTGTCTATGTGTAGCAATGGCCATTCCCTCTTCATCGGCAAAAATCTTTACAGACTTTACTACAGCATCTAAATTGTCAAGAGGTTCACCCATACCCATATAGACAAGGTTGACACGACGATTGGCAGCAATATTATTGTCCTTCTTAATAAGTCGTACCTGCTCAACAATCTCTCCTGCTGTAAGGTTACGCATAAAACCACCCTTTGCTGTCAAACAAAAAGCACACCCTACTTTACACCCTACCTGAGAAGAGATACAGACGGTATAACGTTCCTGATGCTTTATAGAGCCATCCTCATGATACGCTTTCTCTCTCATAAGAAGCAAGACCACCTCAACGGTATGTCCATCGTGAAGTTCAAAGAGGTATTTACGGCTACCATCTTTTGAGTTTTGTACAGCAAGTTGTTTCAGGGGACTAATAGTATAGTTTTCCTCTAACGATTCACGCATCGCCTTGGGAAGATTTTTCATCTCCTCAAAAGAGGTCGCATACTTATGGTACATCCAATTGTAAATCTGCTTTGCTCTAAATGCTGGTTTAATACGCTCAGCCAACTCCTCTTTTGTCAAGTCTTGTATAATCTCTTTTGTCATGCTATCTACTCTCTTTAATATATGTTGTTAGGCGAGCTATCGCCTCTTTGTGGTTGTCTAAAAAGTCTCTATGGGCATTGGCATTACAATAGTTTGTCACAATAAATGCTCCAGCTACAGGAATGCCAAACCTTTGTGCTACTTTTAACACAGCATAAAACTCCATATTTTCTAATGCTATGTTTTGTTTTAAGTACGCCAAAGAGAGTGTTTCATCGGTAGTAATATAGTTAGAAGAGTTGATAACTGTTTCACGTGAAACATCCTCTGCTGTTGACACCATGTTGTCTATGGGGGTGTATGCTTTAGCATTAAAAAAACTATTCTCTATGTTGGTGGCTGTCTTAGACTCTACGATATCAAATATCTTTTTTTCGCCATAACTTCCTGCTGTTCCCACAAAAAAAAGAAAAGGTGGCTTCTTCTCCATACAGAGTTTGGTAAGGTTGATAGAGACATCTATCATCCCTATGCCTATGGGGTGAGCAAAATCAAACTGCTCACTCTCTCCTGCACAGATAAACATTAGAGTCTCACTGGAATATTTTGTTTGCGAAGGTAGGCTTTGAGTTCCATAATATCTATCTCTTTAAAGTGAAAGATGGACGCAGCCAGAGCGGCATCGGCATTGCCTAAGGTAAATGCCTCTTCAATATGTTTCATAGTACCTGCTCCTCCACTGGCAATGACAGGAATGTTTACACGTTCACCAATTTTTTTATTGAGTCTATTGTCAAACCCTGCTTTGGTACCATCAGCATCCATGGAAGTCACAAGGAGTTCACCTGCTCCTCTGTTGTACGCCTCCTTTGCCCAATCTAGCGCATCAATACCCGTGTCATTACGTCCTCCATGGGTAAAGATATTCCATTTGTTGGGTGCCACCTCTTTCGCATCAATAGCAACCACAATACACTGAGAACCAAAACGCTTTGCTCCCTCTTCTATGAAGTCAGGTCGTTTAATGGCTGCTGAGTTGATGCTCACTTTATCACACCCCACATTGAGAAGGTTGTAGATATCTGGCAATTCACGAATTCCTCCCCCTACCGTTAAAGGAATAAAAACCTCTTGGGCAACTTTCTTTACCACATCAACAATTGTGTCACGCCCTTCATGGCTTGCCCCAATATCTAAAAAGGTAATCTCATCTGCTCCCTCTTCATTGTAGCGACGTGCTACTTCTACGGGGTCACCCGCATCACGAAGTCCTACAAAATTGACACCTTTTACCACGCGTCCATCATTGACATCAAGACACGGAATGATACGTTTTGCGAAATAATCCATTGTTTATCCATTATACGTTATTTTTTATGGTAGAATTATACAAAAATAATCTACTACAAGTGATTAATATAGATTATAAAGGAAGATTATAGTATGATTATTGAAAATTTAGCCGAATTTGCCTCTAAGAAATTTGGACAAAACTTTTTAAAAAATGACCTCTATTTACATAAAATCGTCCAAGCGATGCCCAATGACAACCTAAAAGTTGCAGAGATTGGCCCTGGCTTAGGTGATTTAACCAAAGAACTTGTAAAAGTTCGAAATGTCACAGCATTTGAGGTTGATAAAAGATTATGCGAGCATCTCACATCGGAGTTTCAAGAACCTATCCACACAGGTAGATTTGAACTACGATGCGGAGATGTGCTTGAGCGTTGGGAGTCAGGAAGCCTACTCGATGAACCTTATCATCTTGTAGCCAACCTACCCTACTATATTGCGACCAATATCATCTTAAAAGCATTTAAAGATGAACATTGCCAATCTATTTTGGTAATGGTTCAAAAAGAGGTAGCTGTAAAGTTTGCTGCACAGGTCAAACAAAAAGAGTTTTCAGCTCTTTCTGTACTTGCCCAAAGTGTAGGAAAAGCCACACTCTGTTTCGAGGTTGAACCCGAAGCATTTGTGCCACCACCAAACGTTACATCTGCCGTGCTTTTAATAGAGAAAAACAAGACCCAAGAGGATGAGAAGTTTGAAACGTTTTTGAAAATAGCTTTTCAACAACCACGTAAAAAACTCTCAAAAAACCTCTTGGCACGTTTCTCGAAAGATAGTGTCACTAACCTTTTTTCAACATTAGGATTGGACTCCAATATACGACCTCATGAAGCTGAGACATCTATTTATCATCACATATATAATGAATTAAAGGATAAGTTAGATGGAAAACAACAAAACAAACAACGAAAACTCTCAAAATCAAGGGCAAAAAACACCCAACACTAATACCCCAAGAGAGCGAAGACAAAACCCATATAGACAAAACAAGAGTGGTGAGCAGAAGCAAAATAACCGTCCACACAACCATAAAAAGCCAAATCCTAACCGAAAACCAAACCCCAATAAAGAGGTAAATGGAAACGTACAGGACAAAGAGGCAAACAGTGGCAATAGAAAACCCCATACAAATCAACAAAAAAATGGTAACCAACCAGCTAAAAAACAGCACAATAAGCCAAACAATAAAACAAACAATAATCGCAATAAAAACCGAAGTAAAAAGAAGAATGTTACCACAGTAAACGATGCGATGAAAGCCTCTATTGCTAAAAACAAAGCTGTTCAAGAGGCTCGTATGGCACCATGGAAACAACTTAACCTTGCGAGTAAAGGAAAAGTACGATTTACCCCTCTTGGTGGACTTGGTGAAATTGGTGGGAATATGGCTGTACTTGAGACTGAGAGCACAGCTATTATTATTGATGTGGGGATGAGCTTTCCTGATGAGACGATGCATGGAGTAGATATCTTAGTACCTGACTTCTCTTATTTGCATGCGATTAAAAATAAGATTAAAGGGATTGTTATTACCCATGGTCACGAAGATCATATTGGGGCGATGCCTTACCTCTTTAAAGAGCTAAAGTTCCCTGTCTATGGAACCCCACTTGCTCTTGCGATGATAGAGAATAAATTTAATGAACATGGGCTTAAAGCTGACGCAAAATACTTTAACTTTATTACCAAAAGAGAGCAGTATCAAATTGGAGATATGCAAGTAGAGTGGATTCACAATACGCACTCTATTATTGATGCGTGTTCTTTGGCTATTGAGACACCTGCTGGAACCCTTTTTCATACAGCTGACTTTAAAATAGACCATACCCCAGTAGATGGGTACACTATGGACTTACACCGTGTAGCATACTATGGGGCAAAAGGGGTACTTTGTCTCTTCTCTGACTCTACAAACTCTCACAACCCAGGATTCACAAAGAGTGAAACGGTAGTAGGCAAAACTTTTGACAGCCTCTTTAGTTTAGCAAAAGGTCGTGTGATTATGTCTACATTCTCTTCCAATGTACACCGTATCTTCCAAGCGATGGAGCGTGGCGTGAAGCATGGAAGAAAGATCTGTGTCATTGGGCGTTCTATGGAGCGTAATGTGGAGACGAACAGAGCATTAGGCTTTGTTGATATTGACGATAGACACTTTATTGAAGTACATGAAGTACCTAAGTATGCTGACCATGAGATACTTGTCGTAACTACAGGTTCACAAGGTGAAACCATGGCAGCACTCAACCGTATGGCAACCGATGAGCATAGACACATTAAACTCAAACCAAGTGACACGGTCATCATCTCAGCATCAGCCATTCCTGGAAATGAAGCCTCAGTCTCTGGACTTATGAATAAATTGGTAAAAGCAGGAGTTACTGTACGCTACAAAGAGTTTGGAGATATTCACGTCTCTGGACACGCAGCACAAGAGGAGCAAAAGCTCATCTTAAGACTCATTCAACCTAAGTTTTTCCTCCCTGTTCATGGAGAGTATAACCATATTGCGCAACATGCCAAAACAGCTGTTACCTGTGGGGTAGATGAGAGAAATATCCTCCTTATGAGTGATGGAGACCAAGTAGAAATTACACCTAAATACCTTAAAAAGGTAAAGACTGTAAAAACAGGTAAGACCTACATTGACAACCAAAACAATATGACTATTGAAGATGATGTCGTACTTGATAGGCAAAAGCTAGCAGAAGATGGGATTGTTACCGTTGTAGCACAGATTGCACAAAGTAACCAAAAGGTGGTAGGAAAACCTATTATTCATACCCATGGATTGGTACCAGATAAAGAGGATAAACGTTTTGCGAAAGAGATAGAGACACTCCTTGAGACACTCCTTCTCAATATGACACCTGAAGCACTTAAAGATCATAAAAATGTTGAGAATGAAATACGTGCGACCATTCGTAAACATGTCGTACGTACGAAAAAACGATATCCACTTATTATTCCAACTATCTTTATTGTTTAGGACAACGATGATGAACCTTATTGAGATTGCCCAAGAGACCCTCAGCATTGAAGCAAAGACTTTAGAAGAGACAGCAAAAAAGTTAAACCATCACTTTGAAGATGCTGTCAACCTTATCTTAAAGACCCAAGGGAAGTTGATTATTACTGGTGTAGGAAAGTCTGGACTTGTAGGGGCTAAAATGGCTGCCACCTTTGCGAGTACAGGTACCTCTAGTTTCTTTTTACACCCGACTGAAGCACTACATGGAGACTTAGGGATGATTGGAAAAGAGGATGCTCTCTTAGCTATTAGTAGTAGTGGAGAGAGTGAAGAGTTAACCAAAATTCTTCCTCATATTAAACGTTTTGATATCCCTCTTATCGCCTTTACCGGTAACCCCTCCTCTACACTTGGTTCGTATGCTGATGTAATCATAGATATCTCTGTAGAGAAAGAGGCATGTCCTCTCAATACGGCACCTACAGCCTCTACCACATTAACCATGGCACTTGGTGATGCTTTGGCAATTGCGTTAATGCATTATCGTGGATTTAAAAAAGAGGATTTTGCCTCTTTTCACCCTGGTGGTGCATTGGGGAGAAAACTCTTTATCAAGATAAAAGACCTTATGCGTACAGAGGATTTACCAGTCATTCAGGAACACACGTCTCTTAAAGAGGCTATTGTTACAATGAGTGAAGGGAAACTAGGAACTGTACTCATTGTCAATCAAGAGAATGAACTAGTCGCTATTTTAAGTGATGGAGACCTACGTAGGGCTCTCATGAGTCAAGCATTTAACCTTGAACAACCTGCTTTAGCCTATGCGACACTACATCCTGCTAGCTACCAAAATACTGAGTTGCTCGCAAGTGAAGCTTTGGAGATTTTAGAGACCAAACGGATTCAACTTCTTCCTATTACCACACAAACCAATAAAATTATCGGTGTTCTTCATATCCATGATCTTATTACAGCTGGAATCAAACGTACATAAAGGATTTTTATGAGACTCAATAAATTTATATCACACAACACAAAATATTCTCGAAGAGAAGCAGACAAACTCATTGAAGCAGGAGAAGTCACCCTAGAGAAGAGACCTCTTTACGAATTTGGTTATGAGGTACAAGCAGATGACCGTATTTTTCTTAAAGGTAAACTTATTAAAGAGAAGAGTGGTGAACTTACCATTATTGTCTACAACAAACCCAAAGGGGTACTTGTCACAAAAAAAGATGATAGAGGACGTGCCACTATTTACCATAAATTACCTGGTAAATTTAGGCACTTTGTACCTGTAGGTAGGCTAGACTATGCCTCAGAGGGTCTTTTGCTTTTAACAGACAATATAGAAGTAGCAACAGCCCTTATGGAGAGTGGTCTAGATAGAACCTATAACCTTAAGATAGATACCCCTGTCACCAAAGAGATGATGGAGGCGATGAAAGAGGGCTTGGTACTTGATGATGCCCGAGCAGGCGCACATGAAAAGTCTAAAATCTATGCGATGGAGTTTGCCCCTTTTGCCCATTTTGAGATAAGAAGTGAAGGGAAAAGTTTTACGAAGCTTCGTGTCACCATTACAGAGGGAAAAAACAGAGAACTACGACGTTTCTTTGCCCACTTTGATGCGAAAGTACTAGACTTAAAACGTGTAGCATTTGGGGGGATTGAACTCAATAACCTTCCAGAGAACAAAACCCGTTTCTTTACCAGAAAAGAGTATGATGATGTCCATCAGTTTATGAAACGTCGTCGAGCAAACCAGATTGCATCTGTAAAAAATGAGCGTAATGCACAAAAACAGAAAGAGGAGAATGAACGCATTAAAGCTAAAAAGCCCCACTCTTTCAAAAATAGAGCCTAGCCGATGGCTCATTTAGCACTCAAATACCGTCCTCAAACACTTGATGAGATGGTAGGGCAAGCACATCTTCTAAAACCTCATACAGCGTTACGTAGACTTATTGATACAAATACGCTTTCTCACACCTTCTTTTATGGTCCTCCTGGGGTAGGGAAAACCACACTTGCTCGTATTATTGCGACACACCTACAACGTCCATTTTATGAGATGAATGCGACCTCCTTTAAAATAGAAGCGTTACGTAGTATCTTTAAACGCTATGAGAATGCCCTACAAAAACCTCTTATCTTTATAGATGAAGTACACCGATTGAGCAGACAACAACAAGAGGTACTCCTTCCTTTTATGGAGAAGCATAGTGCACTTATTATGGGAGCATCCACAGAAAATCCTTACTATAGCCTTACCTCTGCGATACGTTCACGTTCTCATCTCTTTGAACTAAAGCCCATTGAAACATCTACCCTCTATGCGTATATGCAACAGATTCTACAAAAAGAAGATATAGCACTAACCAAAGAGGCACAAACCTATCTTGTCACCTCATCTGGAGGTGATGTAAGGGCGATGCTCAACCTCTTAGAGAGCGCCTTGGTATTCCCCTCTCCTATTGATGAGTCTATGCTTAAACAGATACGTCCTCATAGCATCCAAGAGGGAAGTGCACAAAGCGATAGCCACTACAACCTTACCTCTGCTATGATTAAGAGCCTAAGAGGCTCAGATATTGATGCCTCTTTATACTACTTAGCACAACTCATTGAGGGAGGAGAACCAGCAGCATTTATTGCGAGACGATTGACAATCTTTGCGAGTGAAGATATTGGCAACGCAAACCCACCAGCACTCAATTTAGCTGCTTCTACCCTCTCTATTGTAAAACATATTGGGTATCCTGAGGCGCGCATCTCTTTAGCGCAACTGGTAATCTACCTTGCCTCCTCCCCTAAGTCCAATAGTGCCTACAAAGCGATAAATCAAGCCATACAAGCGATACAAGAGGGGAAGGTATACCCTATCCCTGAGGTAATTAAACCAAAGTCACCTCACTATCTTTACCCTCATAACTTTGGAGGCTGGGTAGCACAATCTTACCTTAGCAAACCTATGCACTTCTACAAAAGTGACCAAATTGGCTTTGAAAAAACCCTCTTTGAGTGGCATCAAAAAATTACTACCCCTAAAAAGAGTCCATAAGACACAATTTCAACACATTTCTATGCTATAATGGAGTTCAAAACTTCTTTAAAATGCAAAGGATTTCACCATGATAAAACAGATAGGAACCGTTGCTCTTTTGAGCATATTTTTTATAGGGTGTAGTAATACTTCTCCCTATTTGGCAACACAAACAGGTGCCGCTACAGGTGCTGTCGCTGGCTCAGTGATCGGGTACAATACCAAAGGTCACGACAAAGGTACACGTGCCGTTATTGGTGGCCTTCTAGGGGCTGCTTTAGGGGCTGGTGTAGGAAATGCTATTGATCAACAAAACCAAGAACCTGCGCAAACAGGTGGATGGCAATAGCCACATTATTATAAAATACAAAGGAGAAACAATGAAATTACTTAAACCCATTATCGCATCTACTGTAGCTGTTTTTATGCTTGGGGGGTGTTACAATCAACCAGGACTAACAGAAGACAACAGCTATGAACGTACCAAAACAGGTATTGCTGCAGGAGCCTTAGCTGGTGCCCTACTAGGCTACAATACAAAAGGACATCACAAAGGGCAACGTGCTTTACTTGGTGGACTGTTAGGCGCTGCTGCTGGTGGTGCCATAGGGTACAACCTAGATCAGCAAGCCAATGAAGTTGCACGTGCGTTAGGTACAGGTGTCAGTAATGACCCATTAGCGGCACTTGACCCACGTAGAGATATTGTGGTATCAAAAACACCAGACTACGTTAAGATTATCTTTAGAGACAAGATGATGTTTGCCTCAGGTTCACCAAAACTACAAGCCAATGCGAGATACAAGGTCAACAAAGTAGCTACACTACTTAAGCGTTACCCTCAAACCGTTGTAGGGGTTGCTGGATTTACCGACAACCAAGGAAGTTATGCGTACAACCAAAAGCTTTCACAAAAAAGAGCCAATACTGTAGCAAATATCCTAGCTGTTAATAGTCGTCCTTACACCAAAGGGTGTTCAGAAAACAAAGCTATTGCACCAAACAACAATGCTACCAACCGTGCACTTAACCGTAGGGTTGAAGTCTATCTTTATGCTGACAGAAACAAGATGTCAGACCCTTGTAGATAGGAAACCATTTATATTTCCACTCTCTCCTAACTATCTGGAGAGGTGGAGACCGATTTTTTCTTCTTCTTTTTTACCCTCTTTATAGGCTTATCAATCCCTTGTATCATAAAAGAGATTGCCTCTTTCCCTTTTTGTTTTAAGAGTACCAAGATAGTACTTTGCGCCTTATCTTTAGAGCGATAGACTTGAAACATCTCTACTTGAGACATCACACGGTTTGCCTCTACACGCTCTTCAAACTTTAAAGGAAGATGGTATCCTACCCCCTCTACACGCACAAGTGTATTGTTCTCTTTGAGTACCAACCAACACACTTTTGGATTGCCAACCCCATAGAGTGAATTGCTTGTCTGCTCTATACATAAACGAGAGAGGTCATCCTCTTTATGTAGCGTAAGGTTACCATCGGAACTGGCAATATCTAAGAAGAGTACCTCTGTTGCTTTTGTAGTCTGTCTCGCCTTTGTAAGGTACCCAAGGAGTTGCTCATTGGAGTCTCTTAAAAGGCTTACACTACTGTAGAGTGCCGGGATAATAATACCTAGCAACATAATAGAGATTAAGACCTCAATGAGTGTAAAGGCTCGACGATGAAACATAGGCTCTATCCGTCCATCAAGCCAACACGAATCGCTTCTTCGTAGCTGGTCTCTCCTTGAATAAGCATCTCTTTAAGCTTATCGGCAATGGTTTGCATACCTCGTTGCTTCATGGCCTCTCGCACCTGATGGTCATTATAGCCCTCTTTCATCATCTCTTTTACCTTATCATCAATAACAAAAAGTTCTGCGATGGCTTGTCTGCCTTTATAGCCAGTAAAATCACACGCTTTACACCCTTTTGCCTTAAAATAGACCCCATCGCCAGGTACCCCTATCTCAGAGGTTATAACAGAAGGAAGAGAGGTCTCCTCCTTACACGAGAGACAAAGTTTTCGTGTTAAACGCTGTGCCAAAACACCAAGAAGTGTTGAAGAGATAAGAAAATTCTCAATCCCCATATCCATTAGACGGCTCAAAGAGGAGGTCGCATCGTTGGTGTGTAAAGTAGAGAGCAAAAGGTGCCCGGTAAGTGCTGAACGCAAGGCAATATCGGCTGTTTCTGAGTCACGAATCTCCCCGACCATAATAATATCTGGATCTTGTCTCAAGATAGAGCGTAACCCTGCGGCAAAGGTCAAGCCCACTTTAGCATTGACTTGAATTTGAGAAATGTTTTCAGCATTGTACTCAACCGGATCCTCTACGGTAATAATATTTTTATCTGGTGTTGAGATATGCTGTAAACAGGCATGAAGGGTGGTGGACTTTCCTGAACCCGTAGGACCGGTAACAAGTAACATCCCATGCGCATGGTTTAGCAGACGGTAGAGGTCTGAAGTGATATCTTCACTAAACCCTAAAGACTCCAATGTTGGGATATGCTCACTTTGTGACAAAATACGCATCACCACACGCTCCCCATGGTAGGTAGGCAAGATAGAGACCCTAACATCTAAGGTTTTCCCAGAGATGCTAATCTGGGTTCTTCCATCTTGAGGCACCCTCTTTTCAGAGATATCAAGGTTGGAGATGACTTTAATACGGTTAATCACTAAACTAATAATGGTACGCTCTAAGTCTAGATGTTTTTTCAATGCCCCATCAATACGAAGACGCACCTCTCCCTTACGCTCTTGACTCTCTATGTGAATATCACTCGCCCCTTTTTGGATAGCCTGAAAGAAGAGAGAGTTTACTAGCTTAATGATAGGTGCCGAATCTTCAGAAGAGAGCAAATCTTGAGAGTTCTGGATAAACTCAAGCAGGTCATCTTCAACCTCAATAAGCTCTTCAGAAGTGGTATGCATCTGTGCAAAATCACTTCCTGTTTGGATTTCTAAAAACTTATTTTTCAGTCTATCAAAACTCTCCTGATCAAGAGAGACAATAGGGTACTCTAACGCTGTTTTAGCGTAGTAGTTCAACGCTTCACTGAGGCTACTGTCCGTTACAATGGCATGGACTTCATCATCAATAGTAGTGAAAAGAAGTGCGTGTTTCAATGCCAATTTATGGTTAATCTCTTCACTCCAAAAAGCTTCAAGATTTACATCGGTAAGTTGAGGAAAATACATTACTCCTCCTCTGCCTCTAAGATATCTAAATTGGAGTGGCGTTTAATACGCTGTGCCGCAGCTGGGCGTCTTCCCTCTTTTGCTTCAAGCCCTTTCTCTACAAAAAGGTTATATTTTGTCTGAATCATCTCAAGCTCAGTTAATGCCTCACGAAGACGCTGAAGATCATCACTCTTACGTACAATATATGGGGTAAGGTAGATAACCACATTTACTTTACTTCCTGAGTCTCCTCGTGAAGTAAAGAGCTCTCCCAAGATAGGAATATCGCCTAAAATAGGTACTTTTACAGCACTTTTCCCACCAGAACTCTTAATAAGCCCACCTAAGATTACCGTCTCCCCATTGTTTACAATGGCATTGGTAACCACTTTACGCTTGGTTGTGGTAGGTCTGTCGGCATTACTCGCTGAACCAGGTAAGATATCTTCAATCTCTGCTTCAATCTCTAAGGTGACCTTATTGTTACTTGAGAGTCTTGGTTTTACTTTGAGGGTAATACCTATATCTTCTCTTGAGTAGTTATTGATAATATTTCCCTGTCCCTTGGTAGATTGCTGTGCTTGAGTTAAGATAGAACGGGTCTGCCCTATCTGGATAGAGGCCTCTTTGTTATTTGTACATAGTACTGAAGGCTCACTCAACACATGTGCCGCACCATTTTGCTTAAGTAGGTCTAACTTTGCACCCAAAGCAAACACAGCTGAGATACCACTATCAAACTCAAAGGCTCTACTATCGTTAGTAATGGCATTTCCATTGGCATCATACACAGTAGAAGTAGTATTTAAAAAACTCATCAGTGAAGGGGAGATCATCAAAGAGGAGGCTCCCATATTACTCGCAATAGAGTAGAGTCCCTGAGAGGTAATTTTGCCCCCTTCAAAGCCATAACGCAACCCTATTTGCTGGGCACGGTCTGTGTTAATCTCTACAATACGTGCCTTCACATAGACTTGTGCCTTAGGGATATCTATCTTACGAATGGTTGCCCTAATATTTCGCATCTGCTCACCTGTAGCTAAGATGATGAGTGAGTTACGTTCAAGGTCAGAGACTACCATCGCTTTACTTGGTGCTTTTCCCCCTTTTTTAGGCTTCTTAACAGCAACACTGTTCATCTGTGCTACCAAAGGAGAGAGTATCTTCTCCATCTCCTCTACATTGGAGTTTTTCAATGGAATCACATACATCTTTTGTGTTTGATCCTCCCCTTTCATATCTAGTTGCTTAATGTACTTAATCATACGCTGTACATTTTGGGTTTTCCCAACTAAGATAATAGCATTGGTAGATGCCTCTTGAAAGAGATCAACTTTTTCACTCTCAATGGTTTGAGGAAAGAGCTTCTTCGCCATATTTTGTATATTGCTAAAGAGATCTTTTACATTGGAGTTTTGTAGGTGGACAATAACCGATTGCTTCTCTCCACGAGACTCTACAGCTTGAATAATTTTGGAGATTGAACGTAAAATACGTGGGGTAGAGGTAATAGCTAAAACATTGTTCTCTTTAAAAGAGATAACCTTGTCACCTTTATGGAGGAGTGGCTTAATCTTTGCACGAATGACTGCCGCATTGGTGTTGGTCAGAGGGAACATCACCGTCTTCATAGTTGTACCACCAATCTTAGAAGTTACATCTAATCCCTCACCTGAAGCATCAGCACTCTTCACGACCTTAAAAAGTCACCTTGATCAATAATGGTATAGCCTTTACTTCCCAAGATAGAGTTTGCCAAAGTAAAGAGAGAATCCTTCTTAATAGGTGCTTGTGTTACAAAATTGATTTTACCCTTCAAATCTCCCTCTATTAAGATATTTTTATGGGTAATTTTTGAAATCATCTCAATAAAATCTTTAACGCTTAAGTCACGAAAATTAACATCGATAACCTCATCGCTTGCAAACGCAATACTCTGACTTACTATCCATACACTTATTATGATTTTAATTAATTTCATACTCTAACTCCATTTCTTCATTTCCTCTTTTTATTTTTAATGTAATACTATCTGTACCTTGCATCTCTTGATAGACTTTAAAGGCGGCATTATAGCTATTGAGCTTTTCACCATTAACCTCTGTAAGTACATCACCTCGTTTAACGCCAAGCTTACTAAAGAGACTTCCTTTTTTTACAAAAGTTAGTTTAAAACCAACAATTTGACCCTTCTCTTTTACCTCAACAATACCTACATTCTTATAGATATCATCCATGTTTTGTGTATAGTGCTCAAAGACAGACCTCTCAATAATTTTATGGTCTCCAGCATCAACAATCTGATCTTCTTGAGGGGCAATAGAGGCTTTTACTTTAGGAGAAGATTTAGGTATGCTAAAAGATTTTTTCCCTTTAGGGTGAAGCAACTTTAACACATAACGCTTCTCATCTTTCCTAAAAAATGCCTCATCTTTGTCAGCCCCTTCTAAAACAAACCCATTAATCTCCTCTCCTGTAGCCAAGATTTTTGTCTTTTTCTTGTAAGAGACCGTTACGACGGTAAACTGATTCTCTTTATAGATAGCAAATAGGGTAATGCCTTTCATTGTGGCAACGACTACCTTCTTTTTAACTGGTGGTTTTTTTCTTGGTTTTTTTCTCTCATTTGGTGTCACTTTCATATGATAATAGAGCTTTTGGGCACTATATGCCTCCTGATGGTTGACGCCTACCTTTGGTAGCCATAGTGCGGCAATGGTAAACCAAGCGAGTTTTACCACAAAGAAAACGGTTACAACCAAAAGAAGAAGTGTCAAGGAGGATGGCTTAAAAAGAGCTTTCATAGTACCACCCCTTTTCACCTTTTTTTAGGTTAGATTGTATCTTCTTCAACGCTGGTTGCTCCTCTACAAAATCGATATGAATATGATGGGTTTTTAGGTCTATGGTTCCTTCTGCCTTACCAAAAGTACCCTCTGCTTCAAGAGAGCAAACAAAAGGGTGTAGCAAGGTATGATGTAAGGTTAAAGAGGATATCTCTTTAGGTAACATTCTCTCTAGACTCTTTTCAACTTTTACCCCTTGAATCTCTACACGACTACTCCAAAGTGTTGTAAAAAACTCTACCTCTTCAATATTGATAACATGAATACCCTCTACATACATAGCAACTTCTTCCAATACTAATGAGAAAATTCCCTCTTTTATGTTGGCTTCATTGAGTTCAATATGCTCCTCTTGTAACCGATGTTCAAGTGCATAGTAGAGCCTCTCTTTAGGCATAAAAAGTGCTGTGGCAAGCCACAAAGAGACTAAAACTATGAAAAGTTTTTTTACCATTTGCATTTTAACTCCATACTATAACTACTGCTCTCTCTCTTGATATGCAATGTCTCTATCTGTACAGCGACATTAAAAAGCTTTGAGAGTAGTTTATTGAGCTCTTTAGGGGTCAAGTCATGAAAACTTGCTGTAAGTTTCTTCCCCTTTTTACTCCATTTTACCTTCTGCTTTGGTACGATACCTTTGACTCTATCAAGTTGTTTAGAGATACTTTTTGTACCCCAAATATCTTTCAGGGCAATCACCTCTTGTAACGTATAGATAGAAGACTCTAGTTCACTCTTTTGCGATACAAAATGTAGAGATTGTTGATGTTTATAGAACCAAGCACCTCCCATCACCATAAAAGAGAGTAGAACAATTAATTCATACTTATATTTACTCATAATACCCTTTCTACTTGTACACTATCTACTTTTTTCTCTAAGAGTTTAAAAGAGGGGTTCTCTTTTAAAGCATCTAAAAGACGCTGTAGTGTCTTTGTATTGTCACAAACAAAAGTAGCCTTAACCTTGGTCGGGGAGAGAGAGACTTCTGTAAGCACAACCCCTTTAAAGATGAGCTTTGAGAGTTGCTTAATGCTATCTCGCTTCTTTCTCTCTTGGGTATCGATTGTTTTATACTTCTTAAAAATACTCTCTCGTTGAAGTTTGCTCTGGAGTACAGGCATGGTCTCTACCAACGCATCAACCCTCTTTGCTTGGGTTGCCTCCTCTTTTTGGTAGGCATGCCCCTCCACAATAAACATCGTAGCAAACGATAGGAAAATAGCTACAAACCCTAACGCTTTAGGCAGACTAAGTATCCCCTCTTCCCCTCCTGCTCCCTTTAGTGTAACACCCAATGAAGCACTACACTGTTTTGGTAAAGTCGTAAAGTGCTCCTCTTGAGAGAGACACTGCAAAGGTACCATACTAACAACACTCTCTACAACACTTAAAGCATACTTCTCATCAAGTTTCAAAGGCGTCTCTAGCTTTGACTTGGCTTGTTGCGCAAAGAAGATTTTACCTACTTGTTCAAGCCGGATACCTTTACTTTGTAAAAGGCTCCTAATTGTCTCTGGATGGTAGGCAATAAATACCCACGCATCCTCCTCTTTGTAGACAAAATAGGCGTATCCCTCAGCCTCTTCAAGCAGACCATCAAATAAAGATGGGGCTATCTTTTGTGCTTGATGACGATACTTCAGTGGAATCATCTCTCTTTTTAAAGTATAGTGTTGTGGGGTGAGCATCACATCTATACGTGCTTTACTACGTATTGGTGCCATCGATGTATGGACCAAAAGTAACTCTCTATTGTTTCGCATAAAATTCAAAATTTTTTACCTCTCCTTGAATATCTACAAATGTAAATCTAAACCAATTTTGCGCATACCTGTAGGAGACTTCACACTCCGTTTGTGCTACAAATTTCTCTTTATAGAGTTTTCTATTGAGCGTTTCAGCTGTCTGTTCTTGTATAAGTTGAGAAAAGTTTAGCTGATTTCCCTCTTGATATTCGTTAATTATATCCATATCCACATCAAAAAGAAGTTGAATAAAGGTTGAAGAGAGATATCTTGCATCAATGACATTCTCTTTTGGTGAAGAGGGCATGGGGTAAAATACAAAAAGTTCCCTCCATGGCACCTTGAGAACATTGGCATCATCAGAAGCAAGCTGATAACGCTCTAAAATCTCTTGAAATACCTGAAAAGAGCCTATTGCACCTCTCTCTCTTAATCTCTCTTCTTCCAAAACAATGCTCTTCTCTCCTACTTTTCCCATATGCTCTACAAGTAGGGTATGGAGCCTATTGCCATCTTTTAGATGATACTTCTCTACAATAGCCAAAAAGAGTGACTCTGCCACACTGCTTTGTGCCGCAAACTTCTGATTCTCCTCTAACCCTAACCAGTTAATGTTGACACCATTTGCCAAAGGGTAGCAATGTAAGTTAAGCAAAAAGTTTGTTTTAGGGGCACCAAGAGGGAGAGAAGAGAGATAGAGGAAATCCTCATAAACACTTTTACGACTCTTTTTTTTGTTTAAAATAGTTTTAATATCGCTATAATAAAGGTTCCCTTGAATCAGTGCTTTTGTTGCTGTGGCATCTTGATAGACTTGGGTAAAGTAGCCCAAAAGTACACTCGTTAAGGCGATGACTACCGCGAGTACAGAGAGCGTAAGGATAAGTGCAAACCCCTTTTGATGCTTAACATTTTTTACGATGGTCTGGTGCTGTTTATCCATTTAAAAGCTCTATTAAAGTAAAATTGTTTTTTTAGAACTATTATTATACCAAGGATTCATGTGAAAGAAATAAAGAACAACAAAAAGAGTACACACCTACGTTCAGGGTTCTCTCTTATAGAGTTACTCATTGTTATTGTCATCTTAGGAGGGCTTGTTGCTGTTGTCGCACCAGGGCTTATGGACTCAGCCGATCAAGCAAAAAGAGATACTGTCTGTTTAAAGATGAATGACCTAAAGAAGCGTTTAGATATGTTTAAACTTGACAATGGTATCTACCCCGACACCGAAGAGGGCTTTGAGGCACTACTTCAAAATCCTGATACTGATAAATACCCAAATTATAGAGCAAAACCCTACCTTAAAAAGTTACCTAAAGACTCATGGAATACCCCTTTTGTCTACATTAACAAGGGAGATAATGTAGAGATTATCTCGTTTGCTTCTGACAGAAAAGAGGGTGGCTCAGAGGGAAATAGCGATATTCTTTTCTCTAAATGTACTAAATAGTTTTTATGCCTATATCTACCAAAGAGACTATGCGTAAGGGGTTCTCTCTCTTAGAGTTGCTCATTGTGATTGTCATTGTCTCTATGGTCTATTTTTTAGGCTTTAGTGCTTTTGAAAAACCCACCAATAGAGCACAAAATGTCACTGTTTTAAAATTAAAGCATATTTTACACCCCCCAAAACATGCCTCTAAACCTCTTACCTTTATGTGTGTAGACCATTGTCGCTCTTGCTTTGTTCGTAAAGATATTTCCAGCCCTTTTACCCCCTATAAGCTACCGATTGACCTTATTGACGCTGAGCTCTATAGACTCGATGCAGACAATGAACCTATTAGGCAAGAGTATGGACGCTATAACGATAAAAAAATCTCTCTTCTTATCCACTTCTATCGCAATGGGAGTAGTACACAATTTATCTTAAAGACAAAAAAGGGCATCTACTTTTTTCCTGCTTTTTTTGGGAAAGCAAAAGCGTTTGAAACCCTAGAAGATGCCAGAGATTTTTGGGTAAAAGAGAGCCAACTACTGACTGACCAAGGAGCATTTTATTGAAAACATTACGTCCAGCTTTCACCATTATTGAGGTACTTGTCTCTGTGGTTATTCTCTCTGGAGCCATTCTCTACACCTTACAGATTCATACACAAAACCGTCAACAAATCATCTACCTCTCCGAACGCAATAAGCACTCACTGCAAGACTCTCTTTTCTTAACTTCAAATGCTGTGAAGTATCACAAAGAGACCAAAGATGCCTACACACTCCTTAGGCCTCTTTTTACCATTGACTCTTTAGAGGCAAAAGAGCTTTTAAAAAAAACCTCTAGAGACTTTTTTATTCCTGAACAAGTCATCATCACTCCTCCAGAGGGAACCATCCCCTATCAGGTCTTTATTGATGAAATCAACATTAAGTCGCAATACCCCTCTACCTATTTTCATTTTCAACTGAAGTAAACCATACCCCATCAAAGATACAGCAAAAGAGGTTATAATAACAATTATCTTCCGTAGGGGTGTATAGATGCTTTTTAAATATAAAGGCTTTGACAAAATGGGTACACAAGTCAAAGGTACCATTACAGCAGCGAGTAAAGAAGAGGCTGGACAAAAACTTCGTACACAAAACATCTATTATGAGACGCTCTCCCCTAGTAGAACTTTCTCCCTAGAAGCCTTAGGGAAACGACAGATGCCTGGAGAACTTTTAGCCACTTTCTCCAAAGAACTCTCCTCCTACCTTAACTCTGGTATGACCATTTTAACAGCCATTAAACTCCTAGAGAATCAACATGAAGGGGAGAGACGCTATGTCTCTTTTCTCAATGCCTTAAAGAGCATGATAGACGAAGGGAACTCTCTCTACCATGCCCTTCACAACCAAAAAGTCTATGCCCTTCCAGAGTTCTACCTACAGAGTCTCAATGTCGCAGGACAAGGAGGGAAGATGGTAGAGGTACTTACCAATATGGCGCACTTCTTCTCTGCTCAAAACAAGGTAAAATCCCAAGTCAAGGGAGCTATGGTCTACCCAGCAGCCATCTTTATTATTGCGACTGTTATTATTGGGTTTCTTCTTGTGAGTGTGGTTCCTAAAATCACACAAATTTTTGAAGACACCGACCAAGCCCTCCCCCCTATTACCCAACTGGTTGTAGGGAGTAGCCATTTTCTCATAGAGAACTATATGCTTATCTTTGGGGGGATGGTTGCCTTTGTCATCCTCTATAAAATTCTCTATGCTAAACTCTACAGTTTTCATGCTATGGTAGATAGACTCATGCTCAAAGTACCTCTTATTGGAACACTCATTCAAAACCATGAGCTAGGGAGGTTCTCCTACATTCTCTCTTTGATGCTAGGAAGTGGGGTTGCCTATGCGCAAGCTGTACAGTTGGCAAAAGATACCTTCTCTAACTATGCGCTCAAAGATCTCTTTAACAAAGCCTCTGTCAAGGTAGTAGAGGGAAACAAACTCTCCAACTCCCTACAGCTTGTACGTAGTGTCAAGCTCAAAAGAAACTTTATGCAATCCCTAGCACTAGGAGAAGAGTCGAGTGAAGTCTCTAGTGTTTTAGGCAATATATCAGCCCTCTATGCCGAAGAGAACGATGAGAAGATTAAAATCCTACTCAGTCTGCTAAACCCCTTTATGATGCTTTTTATTGGAGGGTTTGTAGGTATTATTATTGCTGCGATGATGCTTCCTATCTTTACTATGACCCAAGGGTTACAGTAGTGAGACATCAAACCATACTACTTTAGGAGAAACTTCATGGCTAAACAACGTTTTAGAAAGATTAAAAAGAGTACCCCCTCATCTCAAACAGAGAAAAGTACATCTTCCCCATCTTATTGCTACGCAAAACGTAGTAGTAAAGTTAAAGCTTTTCTCACCGATAGCTTTATGCTTCTCATGCCCATTATGTATATTGTCTTCTACTTTGTCATGGGAGGAAGAGAGGGGTTTGCTGACCACAAAGCCATAGGATGGCTCTATATTCTCATTCCTCTTGTGATCGTACAGACACTCTTTATGTTTAAGACAGGACAAACCCCAGGCTATCGTGCCTACAACCTCTACGTGATTGATGCGGCAACGGGAGAAAAACCCTCTCTCTTTCTGAGCCTCTTTCGTAACCTAAGTGCTGTCCTCTCACTCTTTACATTTTTTGGCTGGATTGTAATGTTTTTTAGAAAAGATGCCAAGACGCTACATGACTTTTTAAGCAATACCGTTGTCATAGAAGCAGACGCTACCAAATGCAAATAAAACCTTCTCTTCTCTCTCCCCTTTTAGGAGGGTACTACTTCTTCTACTTTGCACTAGTGGGTGTCTATGTTATCTTTTTACCAAAAGTGCTTTTAGAGCTACACTATAGCCCCATAGAGGTAGGCATTATCTACGCAGCCGCACCCTTTATGCGTTTTTTGCTCCCTTTTGTTTTTCGACACTTCATCACGCTTAACAAAAGTGTCTATCTGACCTCTTTGCTCTTAACACTCTTGGCTACCCTACTCTTTTTAGGGACTATTGAGACATTTACTCTCTACTTACTTTGTAACCTACTCTTTGGGGCAGCAATGGGCATCTCTCTACCCTACATTGAGACCATTGCCCTCTCCAAACTCTCAAAGAGTCGTTATGGAAGAGTTCGTCTTTGGGGTTCGTTAGGGTTTATGGGTATTGCGTTATGGCTTGGGAAAGTCCTACATACACCCTATGAGGCACTCTACTACTTAAGCTCATCGGCACTACTTATGGCTCTTTTTGGTATGCTATTGAGTGCTTTTGACACAACCTCCCATACAGAGTCTCATGAAGAGAGTCACTTCTCTTTAAGTAAATACTGGGCATTTTGGCTCTCTGTCTTTCTTATGCAAGTTGGCTTTGGAGGCTTCTACAACTTCTTTACCATCTACGAAACAGCCCATGGCATTAGCCTTGAGATGACCAGCTGGATGTGGAGTTTTGGAGTCATTTGTGAAATCTTTATGCTCTATTTTCAAGCCCCTTTGCTACAGCGAAACCTCTTACATCTTTTACAGTTTGCCACCCTCATCACAGCCCTACGATGGTTACTGCTCTATCTGTTTGCTGACTCTGTTAGCATTACCTTTATCTCTCAATCTCTCCACGCCATTAGCTTTGCTCTCTACCATACAGCTGCGATTACCTACGTCTTCTCCCTCTACACCCAAAAGAACCTAGCACAACAGTTCTTTTTAGGGATTGCGTTTGGATTGGGTGGTTCCATAGGGGCACTTCTTTCAGGAAAAATCTATGGGGAGTACCTCTTTCTTGTAGAATCAGGCATCACACTGCTTGCGGCCATAGCACTCTTTGTTCACCAAAAAAGAAAGGAGCATCAGAATGAAATATAACCTACCAGCCATTCTCTTTGCTGGAGGGAAAAGCAGCCGCATGGGAGAAGACAAAGCCCTTCTTCCCTTTGGAGGCTACCCTACCCTAAGCGAGTTTCAATACCAAAAGTTACAACAGTGGTTTCAGGAGGTACATCTGCTAGCCAAAACAGATAAATTCCCCTTTGAGGCCTCTGTCATTTTAGACTGTTACCAAGAGAGCTCCCCTCTTGTAGGGATTGTCTCTATCTTTGAAACACTCCAAGAGGTAGAGAGTCTGTTTATTTTAAGTATTGATGCTCCTTTTATTAGCCAAGAGGTGGTAGAGAGACTCTTGAAGCAATCACCCCATAGCGATGCGACTATCGCACAAAGTCCACAAGGCATACAACCCCTTTGTGGCATCTACAGACGCTCCATTTTACCTTTAGCAAAACAGTATCTTTTAGAAAATCGTCACCGTTTAGGCACCCTTTTAAAAGAAGCCCATACCGAGTTTGTTCCCTTTGAAAAGGAGGCACTTTTCTTTAACCTAAACCACCCCCATGAGTACCAAGAAGCCCTAGCATCACTACAAGACTAAACTCTCTTGTGTTCATCTTGTAGCATCTGCATCATAAGCTTTTTAGAGAAGAAGAGAAACTTCTCAAAAAGGGTACTATGGTACTTGTCTTTATGGTAAATCATAAGAAAGTCTCGTTTACACTCAAAATTCTTTACTGGTACCTGATAGAGTTTCCCCTCTTTTATCTCACTCTCCACAGAGATTTTTGAGATACAGGTAAGACACTCTCTATTCATCAAGATACTCTTAATAGACTCCGTATGCCCTAACTCAAAAAAGATATTGAGGTTCTCTACCTTGTCTTTAATGTAGTTTAAGAAAACCTCTCTTGTTCCAGAGCCCTCTTCACGTAAAATCCATCGTTTGTCTGCGAGCTCATCAATATAGCATGACTTACATAGAGACTCATTGGAAGAGACAACAACCAACTCATCTACTCCTATCTTCTCTTTAATAATATCTGAGCCACTCACCAACCCTTCAACAAACCCCACATCAATGCTCCCCTCTTGAATCATCTGTGTAATCTCTTTGGTATTTCCCTCTTTAAGCGTAATCTTAACATCAGGGTATGAACTCATATAGCTACAAATAATAGAGGGCATAAGGTAATCTACAATGGTGGTGCTCGCCCCTACCCGTATCATTCCTTTATTTTCAGAGTTTTTAAACTCATACTCAATATCGGAGAGCTTTTTAAAGATAGGGTCTATCTCCTTGTAAAACGCACGTCCTACCTCATTGAGTACCAATTTTTTATTGATTCTGTCAAACACAGGGCGTCCTAAAATATTCTCTAGCTCCTTAATGGACATGGAGACTGCCGACTGACTTAGCTTCATCTCTTTGGCAACATTGGTTAGGTGTCCTGACTTGACTACATTGAGAAAAATATGCATCTGTCTTAAAGTTAATTTCATTCTTTACCTTTTTTTGACGTAAATTTATTTTATTTATTATCGTCTTTTATTTTATTTATTTTTTATTATATCAAAAATATAGTAGAATTTCAAAAATCTTATCAATAATTTTGAACTAAAAAGGAAAAAAATGCCATTTTCACCAAATAAGCGCAAGGGAACCCTAAGTGGTATTCTCTTTGTTGCCATCTTTGCCACTGCGGCAACATTTATCTCCACCCTTGCTCCCATTCATGCGCTAGGGCTCTCTCCTCTTGTCATTGGTATTGTTATGGGTATCTTCTATGCCAACACCCTACATAACCAGATGCCTCAAGCATGGCAAAGTGGAATTACCTTTTCAGGTAAAAAAATCTTACGCTTTGCCATTGTCATCTACGGATTTAGAATTACTTTCCAGCAGATTGCAGAGGTAGGGCTTGATGGTTTCTTGGTCTCACTCATTATGTTAAGTTCCACGCTTATTTTAGGCTCTTGGCTAGGCTATAAAATCTTTGGTATGGAGAAAGACACCTCCATTCTCACTGCGTCAGGGGCTTCTGTATGTGGTGCAGCAGCTGTGTTGGCTACTGAACCTGTACTCAAAGCTGAAGAGTACAAAACAGCCATTGCTGTCTCTATGGTGGTACTCTTTGGTACCATCTCTATGTTTCTCTACCCAGTGATGTATGAGACACTCATCAAAGATGCTGTAGGCTTCCTACACATGGATCCTCGTACCTTTGGTATCTATGTAGGAGGTACCATCCACGAAGTAGCACAAGTCGTTGCTGTACCAGCTTCTGTTCCAGGGGCTCCAGCTGAGATGGCAAATGCGGCCGTTATTGTTAAGATGACACGTGTGATTATGATTGCGCCTATGCTCATCGTCCTTGGGCTCTACCTTGCGTGGAGTGCCAAAAAAGAGGGAGGCGCAAGAGATGAGAAGATGAAACTCGTTATCCCATGGTTTGCTGTCTACTTCATTATGGTAGCAGGGTTCAACTCTCTACACCTTGTACCAGAGAACATTGTAAACCTCATCAACCAAGTTGACACCTTCTTGTTGACTATGGCGATGACAGCCCTTGGTATGGGTACAATCTTCGCAAAGTTTAAAGGACTAGGACTCGCCCCTCTCTACACAGCAGGAAGTATGTTTATCTGGCTTGTAGTAGGTGGGTTTATTATCACTAAAGTGGTGGTAGGGTTGTAACCTATGCTGTAAACCCATACCTCCTATGGGTTTACCCTCTTCTTCTATAACTGAGTGCCTCTAAAAGATCTCTCTTCTCTATCTTCTCATTGCCATTCAAATCAGCAATCGTACGCCCTACCTTTTTAATGGAAGCAATACTTCTATGTGAGAGTCCAAACTTCTGTATGGCACCCTCTAAAAGAGGCTGTGCCTCTAAAGAGAGTTGACAGTAGTACTCTATCTCATCTTCATGGAGTTTACCGTTAAACCTTAGCTGTTTACGCTTTTTTTGGTGTTTAAATGCCTCCAAGACAGCTTGATGCATACTTTTAGAGTCTACATCTGCTCTATCTGAGCTCTCTACCTCCTGCATCACCACAAAGAGATCTATACGGTCTAAAAATGGGTCTGAGAGCTTATTGGTATAGCGTTTTATCTCCATCTCACTACAACGACACGCCTTGACTTTAGAGAGTAGATTCCCACAAGGACAAGGGTTTTGAGCAGCAACAAACATAATATCAGCCTCATACTCAATCTTGGCATTGACTCTGGCAATATGGACTTTTCTATCTTGAAGAGGCTCTCTCATCGCTTCAAGCACCCCTTTAGAGAAGTGAGGAATCTCATCGAAAAATAAAATACCCTTATTGGCTAAAGCCACCTCTCCAATTTTGGCTTGTCCTGAACCCCCTCCAAAGATAGAAGCCGAAGTAGCCGTATGGTGAGGCGAACGCATAGGACGAATCGCTTTAAAGTCTGGTGTCTGTCCACCAAGAAACTGATGTTTGGCAATAGAGAGCAACTCCTTCTCCTCCATAGGAGGCAAAATATCTTTGATACGCTTTGCTATCATACTCTTACCACAGCCTGGGTTACCCTCCATAAAGAGGTTGTGCATCCCTGCTGCGGCGATGAGTGCTGCGCGCTTGGCAACGCGTTGTCCTTTCACATCTAAAAAATCACTCTCATAGATAGACTCATAGTAGTAGGGCACCCCCTCTAGTACTATCTGCTTTGCCTCATAACTAAACTCCTCTACATTGGCCTTAAACTCTCCCTCTTTAAACAATACAATCGCATCACTTAATCTATCTACAGCAATAAACTCAACGCCAGAGATATGGCTCAAGTACCCAATCGCCTCCTTAGGCACCATTGCTCGTCTAATCAGCCCTTGCTCTTTGAGTGACAAAATAATAGGAAAAATCATCGAAGAGCTCTTGACTCTACCATCTAACCCTAACTCTCCAAAGACAAAGAGCCCCTCTTCATGAAAACTTTTTTTATTGAGTGCCACAAGTAGTGCTAGTGCCAAGTCAAAATGGCTCCCTGACTTCTTCCCCTCCGAGGGGAACAAGCCCACCGTAATTTTTAGAGGAGGAAAGACAAACTCATTGGTAAGTAGTGCCGACTTTACTCTCTCTTTTGCCTCTTGTATATCGGAACTTGCCAACCCTACAACAGTAAATCCTGGTAAGCCTTTGGTAAACGTAGCCTCTACCTCAATCACCTGTGCATTTACCCCCTCTAGTGTTGCGCACATTAAGCGATTGACAATCGATGCTTGTTTTGGTTTCTCTTTTACTTTTTCTGTACTTTTTGGTGGTCTACCACTATTGTTCTCTTCTTTCATAGTGTAAGTTTGACATATTTTAAGAAAAAAAGTTAAAAATATGTCAAATTGTCATATAATTAAGAAGTAGACCAAAAAAGGATACCCTATGGATTATATAGATATAGCAATGAAACGCGCAAAAGAGAGCAACTGCCAAACCGATACTAACTTTTTTCAGGCACTCCAAGAGGTACTTACCTCCATTCGCCCCCTTATGCAACAGCACCCTGAGTATAGAACACACAATATTATTGAACGTATTATTACCCCCAATAGAGCCATCTACTTTAAAATTGAATGGCTAGATGACAAAAATGCCATACAGGTCAACAATGGCTATCGAATACAATTTAACAATGCCCTTGGTCCCTACAAAGGTGGGGTGCGTTTTCACCCCTCTGTCAACCCCGATATTTTAAAGTTCCTCGCCTTTGAGCAGATCTTTAAAAATGCCATTACCGGACTACATATTGGTGGAGCAAAAGGGGGAGCTGACTTCAACCCTAAAGGGAAAAGTGATCAAGAGATTATGAAGTTCTGCCAAGCCTTTATGACAGCCTTCTACAACTCTATTGGTGCCGATATAGACATTTTAGGAGGAGACATTGGGGTAGGCTCTAGAGAAGTAGGCTACCTCTTTGGACAATATAAACAACTGACCAACTCGTATGACAGCATTATTACCTCTAAGCCTCTCTCTTTGGGAGGAAGCCAAGGAAGGGCCTCTGCTACAGGTTATGGGCTCATCTACTTTACACAAACCCTCCTTGAAGACCAAAATGAAACCCTCAAAGGAAAAATCTGTACCATTAGTGGAAGTGGAAATGTTGCCATTCATGCCATTGAAAAACTCTATGAGATAGGCGCTGTTCCGGTAACATGTTCTGACTCAAAAGGTGCCATCTACGACAGTAATGGTATTGACCTAACCCTACTCAAAAAACTAAAACTCACTAAACGCATCTCTCTTGAAGCGTATGCCAAAGAGAAGAAGAGTGCTGTCTATGTCAAAAAAGAGGCATATACCAATGGGAGTAATTATGTATGGGAGATCCCCTGTTTTGCAGCATTTCCTTGTGCAACACAAAATGAGTTAGGAGAACTCTGTGCTCAAAACCTCATCAACAATGAGGTAAAACTCATTGCCGAAGGGGCAAATATGCCAACTACCCCAGAAGCCATTGCGCTCTTTGTCAAACACCAAATTCTCTTTGCTCCAGCCAAGGCAGCCAATGCTGGTGGTGTTGCTGTAAGTGTTCTTGAGATGAGCCAAAACAACTCTCTCAACTACTTCTCTGCGCAAGAGATAGATGAAAAACTTCAACACATTATGTCCAATATCTACAAAGATATTAAAAAGAGTTGTGATACCTACCATTTAGGGATGGATTTAATTGCTGGAGCCAATATATTGGGCTTTAAGAGGGTTGCTGATGCGATGATTGCTCAGGGGGTTTAAATCTTCCCCTCTTTGAGCTTACGTTTCCACTCTTTTTCAAACTTCTTACGTTTGGTAAAAGAGAGTTTCTCAATAAAGACTTTACCTTCAAGGTGATCCATCTCATGTTGCATCGCAATCGCTAAGAAGTCATCATCTTCAATGGTATGCTCTTTTCCTTCTCTATCGAAATAGACAACCTTAACATGCTTGGCTCTTTCAATATCTTCATAGACACCAGGGATAGAGAGACACCCCTCTTGAAACTTCTTTTTTCCATCAGCTTCAACAATCTTTGGATTAATCATCTCTAGCGTGTTCTCTTTAGGTTGGTCATGTACCCCCTCTTTGCCTTCAAGAGGAATATTGATAATCAAAACCCGTAAATCAACCCCTACTTGAATAGCAGCAAGCCCTACACCATTTTTAGCCACCATCGTATCGTACATATCATCAAGTAAATCATGTAATACCCCATCAAAAGAGGTTACCTCTTTAGAGATAAGTTTCAGTCTCTTATCGGGATATACTACTATTTCACGTATCATCTTACCCCCTTTGTATTAGGCAAAGCTTTTTGTAAGTACCTGATCAATCAGTCCATACTCCACAGCCTCTTTGGAAGACATAAAGTTATCACGCTCAGTATCTTTCTCAATACGCTTAGGTGTCTTACCTGTCTTTTCAGCCAAAATCTCATTGAGTGTATCTTTAAGACGCTGAATCTCTTGAGCCTGTATCTGAATATCGGTAGATTGCCCCTGAGCACCCCCTGAAGGCTGATGAATCATAATACGTGCATTAGGTAGGGCATAACGCTTACCTGGGGTTCCACACGCCAATAAAAAAGCACCCATAGAGGCTGCTTGCCCCATACAGATAGTCACAATATCTGGCTTTATATAGTTCATTGTATCAAACATAGAGAGCCCTGAAGTAATCACCCCTCCTGGAGAGTTGATATAGAAGTAGATATCCTTATCGGGATCTTGTGCTTCCAAAAAGAGAAGTTGTGCCACAATTGTTGAAGCAACTTGGTCATTCACCTCTCCACTCAACATAATAATACGGTCTTTAAGAAGACGAGAGTAGATATCGTACGATCTCTCTCCTCTACCTGTTTGCTCTACAACATAAGGAATGTAACTCATAAATAGCCTTTAATTTAATATATAATAAAAGAGATGTAATATCTGTTTGAGTATAGATTAAAGCAGGCGCATAGTAACTATACGCCTACTGGGTCTTCTATTTGTCTAGCCCTAAAAGCTTACCAAAGAGTTTATCTTCAATCATCCCCATTTTTACAGCAGGGAGAAGGTTGTTCTCTTGGTAGTACTTAATCACTTGTTGTGGGTCTTGTCCACTCATCATCGCTTCATAGTAGATCGCTTGAGAAACCTCTTGGTCTTCTACAGCAATCTCCTCTTTTTTAGCCAAAGCATCTACAATAAAAGTTGCTTTAACAGAGTTCTTTGCTTCCTCTTCAACTGAAGCACGTAACTCATTGATTTTATCTGTATTGTCTTTATATGTAGCAAGTTCCTCTTCACTCATCTCACGTGCTTTTGCATTGATTTTTGCATCAATCTCTTGCTCAACAATGTTGTTTGGCAATGCAAAGTCAAAATGGTTTACCAACGCTTCAATAAGCTCTGGCTTAAGTGTCTCATTGTAAACTTTAGAAGTCTTCTGTGCTACAATCTGCTCAGCAAGCTTCTCTTTAAGTGTCTCAAGTGTTGCTTTCTCATCTCCAAGAAGTTTTTGTGCTAACTCATCATTCAATTCAGCTTCAACTTGCTCTTGAATTTCATGAAGTGTCACTTTAAAAGTAGCCTCTTTACCAGCAAGGTCTGCTGACTGGTATGCTTCTGGAAAAGTAACCACTACATCTTTTTGCTCATCATACTTCATACCAATAATCTGCTCTTCAAATCCAGGGATAAATTGACCAGAACCAATTTTAAGTTGGAACTTCTCAGCTTTTCCACCTTCAAATGCTTCACCATCAACAAAACCTTCAAAGTCAATCACAGTCATATCACCATCTTTTACCATTCTTTTTCTTTTGATTTTCTCAAATGGTGCATTTTGTGATGCAAGCTCTTTTAACTTCTCTTCTATCTCTTCTTCTGAGGCTTCTGGCTTTTCAAATGTAGGAATAACACTCTCATACCCTTCTGCTTCAATAGATGGTCTCAAAGAGAGTTCAATCTCTACTTCGACTTTATCATCTTTTTTATCATATTTTTTAAATACTGGCTCACCAAGAATATCTGCTGGATTAATCTCAGCTTTGGCAATACCCTCATCCATAATAGCTTTAAGTGCTTCAGACTCAGCATCTTGTGCCAATTTGTCACCATGAAGTTTTTTAACAATATGTGGAGGCACTTTCCCTTGTCTAAAACCATCTACCTTCATCTGTTTACCAGCTTCTCTTGCCAATCTATCGATATTTGCTTCAATTACGCTATTCTCAACTGTACCACTTACCAAAATATTGGCATCATCTATTTTATTTACTGTAACGTTCACTACAATCCTTTGTGTTTATATAATTGCGTGATTTTATCTAAAAATTGATAAGAAACGTATATAAGTAAAAATCTGGCTATACTTTCACCTATGAAAAAGACACACAATGCTATCGAAAAATGGTACAAACAACACGGTAGAGTTACCCTCCCATGGCGTACAACCAACGACCCTTACGCTATCTACCTCTCTGAGGTGATGCTCCAGCAAACCCAAGTTAAAACGGTACTTGAACGCTACTATTTTCCCTTTTTAAAAAGGTTTCCTACCCTACAAAGCCTCGCAGAAGCACCCCTAGATGATGTTTTGAAACTCTGGGAGGGGCTAGGGTACTACAACCGTGCTAAAAATCTTCACAAAACAGCACAAAGCATCACTACTCTACCCAACACCATTGAAGCACTTATCGCACTACCAGGCATTGGAAAAAACACAGCCCATGCCATTGCCACCTTTGCCTTTAAACAACCCGTACCCATCATGGAGGCCAATGTCAAACGTATCCTCTGTCGTCTCCATAGACTCACTACCCCTTCAGAAAAAGAGCTCTGGGAGATTGCCTACAAAATGGTAGATACAAAAAATCCTTTTGACTACAACCAAGCCATGATGGACATAGGCGCAACACTATGTACCCCTAAAAACCCACAATGTACACAGTGTCCTCTAGAAAGTATCTGCCAAGGCAAAGAAGAACCTACCCTCTACCCTACCAAGAAGAAGCGTATTGTCCCCACCAAAGAGCACTACATTATGATTTCTCTCTACAATGAAAAGCTCTCTCTCACACAAAGAGAAGGTAAGTTTCTCCATGGGTTATGGGGCTTTCCCTCCACCAACGTCCCCCTATGTGCCTCAGAGTACATCGGTGAAGTCAGCCATGCCTACACACACTTTAAACTCAAATGTAACGTCTATCTACACCACGAAACAGAACCAACCCAAGAGCACTACTTTACCACCTCCCAAATACATAAACTCGCCATCTCCAAAGTAGATGAGAAGATTTTAAAACTCTACTTAAAAAAGAGAGAGGGGTAGTAGTGAATTTTGATGATGACTACTTTAGAAGATGATTATGATAGTATGGAATGGTTAAATGAGGTTTTGGTTACCAATCGTAAAATAGTGAAAGCTTAAGAAGTCTCTTAAAGGTCGTTGTAGTCGATGTTTAAAGGGGATTATAAAAGTAAGTGGTGCGGATGAGAGGACTCGAACTTATAATCCTATGCTACTTAACCCTTCTTTTTTATTCCAAACCCCCTTATATACAGTGTTTGGTGTTTCTCTTAATTCCTTTTAATGTATAATAATTCCATAGACTTGTGTTACCCATAGTGTTACCCATTTCTAAATCAACTTTAACGGTATAGTAGGCAATATGAAGCAATTTGACAAATGGAATGAAGTTAAAAAACGTACAGATAATGTA
>Ga0256843_1000503_pt1 | contig 33601 bp, 36 predicted proteins | sample AlvinellametaG_FD_191572 | JGI IMG/M metagenome (GOLD analysis project Ga0256843, IMG submission 191572) | Pompeii worm associated microbial communities from hydrothermal vent at the East Pacific Rise, Pacific Ocean - Alvinella | ecosystem: Host-associated > Annelida > Integument > Unclassified ...
TCTTGGACATCAACATTTGCTGCTATATCACACCCTACTCCACAATAGGTACAAACACTATCTATCGTCTCAACATTTTTCATTTCTCACTGCCTATCTTCTAGTCTCTTTTATCACTTAAATACCTAAAAGATACTTAAGTGATAAAACAGCATCTTAGTTTACATTTTTTTGGCTTAAAAGTTTTCTAAAGTGAGGGAAAAAAGAAGGTTTAAAGGTGGAAGTAAGAATCAAACGATTCTTATCATCACTGGTTTTGTATTAACAAATTCTTGCTCTTGTAATGTGGTTATCATAGTTTGAATATCACTCTCTTTTGCATTATGAGTAGAGATAAGCAAGTTAGCACTTGTTTCATCTAATGGTTTTTGGATCATTGTTTCAACAGAGATATTATTTTGCTCAAAGATTTTTGTTATCTTTGCTAGCACACCTGTTTTATCTGAAACATTGATACGTAAATAATATCGTGAAGTGATATCATCACTGTTTTTGAGTGTAAGTTTACCTTCCATTGGTCGATCAAATCCAAGCATTGGAGTTGACTTCCCACTTCTTGCGATATCGATGATATTAGCAACTACAGCACTTGCAGTTGCATCTCCACCAGCTCCTGGACCATAATAAAGTGTTTCACCCACTTTATCACCAACAACACTGATCCCGTTCATCACTCCATCGATCTTTGCGATCATCTCTTCTTTTGAGATAAGGGATGCGTGAACACGAAGTTCTACTTCGTTTTGATCTTTTTTTGCTATTCCAAGGAGTTTGATCTCATATCCGAATTCTTTGGCAAAAGCAATATCATCTTGTGTTACATTCTCGATCCCCTCTATAAGGATATCTTCTGGTTTTGCATCGATCCCATAAGCGATACTAGCTAAGATGAGAAGTTTATGTGCGGCGTCATATCCACCTACATCAAAAGTTGGATCTGCTTCGGCGTACCCAAGTTCTTGTGCTTCTTTAAGGATTCTTTCATACGCTACACCTTCATCTCGCATCTTTGTGAGCATATAGTTACATGTACCGTTCATGATTCCCATAATAGACTCTATATGGTTTGCAGAGAGTCCATCACGAAGAGCATTGATGATAGGGATCCCTCCTGCAACACTTGCTTCATATTCAAACGCTTGGTTTTGTGCAAGTTCTGCAAGCTCATAACGATGATATGCTAAGAGTGCTTTATTTGCTGTAACAACCGCTTTACCGTTTTTAAGCGCTTTTGTAACAACTTCATACGCTTCATCAACACCACCCATAAGCTCTACAACGATATCGATTTCACTATCTTCAAGTATATCATCGACATTATCAGTTAAAGCGATATTTACATCTCTTTTTTTAGCAAGGTTCCTTACAACCCCTTTTTTCACTTCTATTTGTTTTCCAGCACGAGCAGAGATAACATCTTGATTCTCTACCAATATCTTAGCAACACTCTCGCCAACTGTTCCAACACCGATAATACCAACTTTAACCATTACTCTTCTCACAATCAAACTGTTTTAAAAAGTTTTTGATATTTTTTGCTGCTTGACGAATACGTTTGTCATTTTCTATAAGTGCTATACGCACATATCCTTCACCATATTCACCAAAACCGATTCCTGGAGCAACAGCAACATCAGCTTCTATAAGCAAACGTTTTGAAAACTCCAAACTTCCAAGATGCGCTACACATTCAGGGATCTTTGCCCATACAAACATCGTTGCACGATTTGGCTTTATCTCCCATCCCGCACGCCCAAATGCTTCGATAAGAACTTGCTCTCTATGGTAGTATTTTTCAGTTATTTCACGTACACATGTCTGATCACCATTAAGTGCAACGGTTGCTGCTACTTGGATAGGAGTAAACATTCCATAATCAAGCCACGATTTGATCTTTTGCAGTGCACCAATAAGTTTTTTATTTCCTACAAAAAAACCAACTCTCCATCCAGCCATATTGTAACTCTTTGAGAGAGTAAAACTCTCAACCGCTACATCTTTTGCTCCTTCTACGCTCATAATAGAAGGTGTCTTATAGCCATTAAATGTGATATCTCCATATGCAATATCAGAAATAATATAAAACCGTTCTCTTTTTGCCATAGCGACAAGTCTTTCATAAAATTCCGGTTCTACCGTTACAGTTGTAGGATTATGAGGAAAGTTAACAAGGACATATTTCGGACGTGGAGAATTCTCTTTAAAGACTCGTTCCAAACTTTCAAAGAACTTATCTTCATCAAGTCTATATTCATCATCAAATTCTAAACCAAACTTAACAACATTTCCACCAGCAAGGATAAAAGCATATGAGTGAATAGGATATGTCGGATCTGGCACAACTGCTACATCTCCAGGATTTGTAATAGCATATGCAAGATGACTATATCCTTCTTTACTTCCCATCGTTGCAACACATTCAGTTTCAGGATCGAGTTCACATCCATAACGTGTTTTATACCAGTTAGCAATTGCTAAACGTAACTTAGGGATCCCTTTTGAAGCTGAATACCCATGTGTTTTTGTTTTTTGTGCTGATTCTACAAGTTTTTCTCTTATATGTTCTGGAGTATCTCCATCAGGATTTCCCATTGAAAAGTCAATAACATCACGTCCTTGACGACGACGCTCTAGCTTTATATCATTTATCTCTGCAAATACATACTTAGGAAGGCGTTCCATCCTATCAAATACTATTTCATCAAACATTTACATGTCCTAGTTAAAAATTATGATATTTTATCGAAAATTTGTTTAGAGTCGCTTTACCTAGAACCACTTGGATATAAAATAAGGGAATTTTTTAGGTTTTTCATTGTATAGATATCTGATATTTTGATATATTTTGCATTTTTAGGAATATTTACTGTTATATCATAGATCTTTCTATCTTTTTTTGTAACTTTGACAATATGAAGGAATTCATCATAATACGAAATATCAGGAAACCAGCTATTACCTGCCTTACTTACAATTCTAAGTTTTGAAATAGCGGAAACATCAAACCAGTATGGGGTCAAAGACCTCTTTAGTTCTCTTTTTTTTCCTGTTGAAATCTTTATAGCATTCAAGCTTGAATTGGTCATATCGATCATATATGACCAATGTGTTTTAGATAAACGTTGTACATCAACTATTTTACATCCTGTTTTAGCAAGTTCCTTTTCAAATATAACAGGATCTATCGCATATTCAGATGTTATATTTACATTCCATTCGAACTTTTCAGAAGAATAGTTTGCTGATTGTGTCACAAAACGAAAATATCCAATATTTCGTAAAGAATCCCCTACAATCTTAACAAAAAAAACTGGATTTGTATTACTTATAAAGCTATATTGCATTTTTGTTGGTTTATGAAAGAAAAGTTCTAAAAGACCATTCTCTTTAAGTGTTTGAAGAACTTTTATAGTGTCTATATGATTATCGATTATGAATTTTTTTGTAGGAGTAAAAATAATATCTATAAAAGCTTTATTCTCAGTATATGTCCTTTGATCTATGATAGACTGTATTTTATGATCAAGTAAAGCCTTAAGATCTTCCTCTTCCGCATGCACGATAGAAAAGAACAATACAGCGCATAAGATAAGCGCTTTTACCATAGTTTTCCTTTGTTTCTTGCTCTAAACTCATCACTTGAGATCTCTTTAAGTACTCCATCTTCATAAAGGAACTTGATACTTTTTGCTTTTTTAAAATTCTTAATTTCATCCCCTAGTTTGACATCTATATACCCATGACCAAATGTTAAAAGATAATTTCTTGAAGCATTAAGCTCAATAGGATTCTTAGTAACAGTTTGTTTTTTCTTATGAGTCGTTAAATCAATATATCCTAACCAAACTTTTGTTCTTGGAATAATTACAAAAGAGGGTGCTATAACTTTTTTCTCTTTTTGGTGCTCTTGAACCTCTACCGCTTTCTTTGGTAAATCCTCTTTCTCTTCAACTATCGCAGAGGTATTTGTTGTATTTGTTTCTTGAACCAAATCTTTTTGAGTTATTATAGGCTCAGATGATTGAGTATCAGATTTTTGCATATTTAATGTTTGAGAGTGTTCTTCAATATTTTCACTCTTTGTTTCTTTTTTTGAAAACACTGCATAAAAACTTCCAATCATTACCAAAAGAAGAATAAACAATATACCTATAAGTAGCTTATGTTTTAAAGGCAACGATAATTTTTCTTCTTGCACATAGTTTTTAGGTATTTGCGTTTCTTCTAACGTTTCAAAATATTCCCTTACCTTTTCTCGAAAAGGTTCTAGGTCTATTTTATACTCTCTTTCTAAAATCGAAACGAATCCAAGAAGTTGTACTTTTTGTATCTTTTCAAAGTTTTCATCTAAAATCGACTGAATATTACTTAAAGATATATGGGTATCTTCATGAATTTTTTGTGCTCCGATCGAACGTAATTTTTCTAAACCATCACTCATATCGCATCCTATCGATTAAAATTGCTCCAGCTACTGCAACATTTAAAGAGTCAAACTGATGCTGCATCTTAATACTTATAATCTTATCTAATTTCACGCTTACCCTTTTTGGTAAACCTTTTCCCTCACTACCAAGAACTAAAACTCTTTTTTGAGGCATTTGCTCATATCGGATATCTGCTCCACCCATATCAGCACCATAACTATAAAAACCTGATGTTTTAAACACATTTAATACATCGTGGATATTTTGCTCTATAGCAAAGGGCATATCATATAGTGCTCCTGTACTTACTCTCATAACAGCTTCTAAAGGGAGACTTTTTACCCCTGTTACAACTATACCACTTACACCTAATGCATATGCACTTCTTACCAGTGAACCGATATTGCCTATATCTGTAAGACCTGCTAAAACTAAAACAAAATCTCCATCAACAAGTTCTTTATAATCTTTCAAAGAAATATCTTCTACTTCTGCTAAAAATCCTTGATGGGATGCCCCTTTACTCATCTTTACTGCAGCTTCATTTGGGATACGTTTTATCTCAAAACCAGTGCGTTGCAAACGAGAATACTCTTTTTTATCAATCTCTTTTGCAAGATAAAGTGTTTTTATCTTTTGAGGATGGTGCTGAATTAAATAATATATTGGTTGTTTGGCATAAATTAACATAGAAGTATTTTATCTAAAAAAGTTTAAATAATTTTTTCTTTCAAAAAGAATTACAACATTTCGTTATAAATCTCTTTGATACTTCTACCTGTTATCTTACTCAGAAGCTTTGCTTTTTGTTTCTTAGGAATATTTAAAGACTCGATATCTTCTTGAGAGATCGAACCAGATGAGATGAGCGATTGAGCACTATTAACAACGACAACCCATTCCCCTTTGATACTTTTTCCAAGTTCTTTTTTAAGAGTTCTTACATCACCTTTGAAGTATGTTTGATATTTTTTAGTTAATTCTTTTGCTAAAAAGACTTCTCTTTGAGGATCTATTTTTTCTAACACATCTAAAAATGTCAAAAGTCTATGTGGTGACTCATAAAAAATCGTTACATAACCACTCAAAAGTGCTTTTTGAAGTTGAAGTTCTTTCTCTTTGAGCTTATGGGGCAAAAAACCATAAAACAAGAATTCTTTTGAATAAAATCCACTAGCTACATACGCGGTCAATACTGCATTTGCTCCTGGAAGAACATCATATGCCAAAGTATTTTGCTGTGCAAAAGCAACTAAAGAAGCTCCAGGATCACTAATACCTGGCATCCCAGCATCACTCACATACACCACTTCATCATCAAAAAACGAAGGTTCTATCTTTGACAAAAATTCTTTTTCATTATGGGAATGAAATGAGAAATATTGGAGATTGGTTTTGAGTTCTAAACTATAACGTTCTTGTAAGATATGCAAGAGTTGTTTTGTTACACGGGTATCTTCACAGAGGATTTTATCTGCTTTGGATAAAACATCCAAAGCACGAAGAGTCATGTCTGCAATATTTCCAATGGGAGTTGGAACTAAATGCAGCATGAAAAAGGATCTTAATCGTTAATGTTATAACGTTTTTTGAACTTATCGATTCTTCCAGCAGTATCAACCATTCTTTCACTACCAGTAAAGAACGGATGGCATTCATTACAGATGTCAACTCTTAGAGACTCTTTTACACTTTTAGTAACAAAGCTGTTTCCACAAGCACATGTAACTGTACAGTCATGAAGTGTTGGATGGATATCTTTTTTCATTTTAAACCTTTTTTTGCCATTCGTTTACGTGCGAAAGGCGATATATTTTTTACATCCGTATGGGGGCGGATATTTGAGCTCGGATTATACCAAAAAAATAAAAAAGATTTGCTTAAAGTTCAGTTTTATCTATATCTATTCTTGGTTTATCTATATAAAATCCTTGTGAAAATTCAATTCCCAATTTTTTTACTTTACTCAAAATTGTACTTGAATGTACATATTCTGCTATCACTTCTACCCCTAGTTTCTTTGAAAAATCAACAATACTCTCAACAACAAGTAAAGAGTTTGGATTTGTATCGATATTTGATATAAGACTGCCATCGATCTTTAAAAAATCTACTTTCATATTAATTATCATAGAAAAGTTGGAATATCCACTTCCAAAATCATCTATGGCTATTCGCGCACCATACCGTCGTATCTCATTAACAAATTCTATAATTCTATCCGCTTCTTTAATCGCATCTGATTCTAAAAATTCAAATATCACTCTATCACTTGCAGGAGATTTTTTTAGAGTATCTAGTATAAAATCAAATGTTTCTTGATTAAGGATATCATCTTTAGATATATTTACACTAAATTCAAATTCATTATTTTCAAACATATAAAAAGCACTTTGAATCATCTTTCTTGTTACAAGATAATAAAGCTTTGTTCGTTTTGAAATATCCAAAAATTGATCTGGTGCCAATACTTCACCATCCTCATCAAATAGTCTTGCTAATGTTTCAAACTTCACAACTTTTTGTGTTTTATTATCGATTATCGGTTGATAATAAGCAACTATACGATCATTTTTAATAGCATTTCTAACTTTTGATATTAAAGCAAGATTCTCTTTAAAATGACTATTTAGTTCAAGTCTATCTTCATAAATAAAAAATGGCAGTTTATGTTCTTTAGCATACATCAATGCCATTGAAAGCTTTGCTAGAATATTTTCTATTGAATGTGCTGTACAGCTTGCTAGTGTAAAATCAAAACCGATCTTTACATCATTATAATAGATCTCAAGAGAAGAGATCATTTCATAGAGATTTTCAATATACTCTTTTAATTCATAATAATGAAAATATTTCTCAATCACTAAGATAAACTCACCGCCTGGCATTTTATATACACTTGCATTACTTAAACCTACAAGGTGTTCAGCAACTTTTTCAAGGAGGTAATCTCCTACTAAAAAGCCATAAAAGCTATTAATACTTTTAAAATCATCTATCACAACATCTATGATAGTAATATCTTCACACTCTTGCAGATCTTTTCGAAGTTTAAAGATGTTAGGTATATTTGTTAAGTGATCATTAAAGTATTTTTGAACAAGATCTTTTCGACAATTTTTCAGATCATTTTCAAATTGCCTACTTTTTTCTTCTAACAATGTAATCACTTCTGCTTCAAAAGTTGCATCTTTTACATCATAATCAAAACCATATATAACAAGTTTTGCACCTCTTTTGACTCTCTGATGTGCATATGTAAGTTTGATTTTCGGAAGAGTATTTTGAAGTTCTTTTTTTAAAGACTGGACTATAACAGTATTGTGTATATAGGAATAGATCAAGCCAAGCATATATGGATGCTCTAATGACTTGATCTTTTCAATGATATCAGGGATATCATTTGGAGCTTCTATAGGATAAGTATATTTTTTAAATGCTCTTTTTTCCACTATCTTACTTATTTGATCTTTTCTACGATACTATCGACACTAAAACCAAATTTCTTAAATAATTCTCCAGCAGGAGCACTTGCACCAAAACTATCCATCGCTATCACTTCATCAGCCAAACGGTACCATTCCATTCCACGAGCTGCTTCGATCGCTACTTTTTTACTCTGTGGCTCAATGATAGAGTCTATATAGCTCTGCTCTTGCTCGATGAAAAGATCAAAACACGGGATCGAAGCTACATTTACCGGAACACCTTTTTCATTCAGTGCTTCTTTTACATGTAACGCTAATGCAACCTCACTTCCACTTGCCATAAGGGTAAGAACTGCATTGTCATCTTTTGCTACGAGGTATCCCCCTTTACGTATCTCGCCACTCACAGGCTCAGGTAAGAGATCTAAGTTTTGACGTGAACATACAAACGCACTTGGAGAGTTCTTCATCTCTAGGGCTACTTGCCATGCTACAACATTCTCATTTCCATCAGCTGGACGCCATACATAAAAGTTCGGTAACGCTCTAAACTGACTTAGATGCTCAATAGGCTGATGAGTTGGCCCATCTTCACCCACACCGATACTATCGTGCGTCCAAATAAAGAAATGCTGGATCCCACTTAAAGCTGCGATACGCGCTGAAGGTTTGAGATAATCACTAAATACAAAGAATGTCGCACTAAATGGCATTAAACCACCATAAAGCCCCATAGCATTTGTGATAGCTGCCATAGCATGTTCACGAATACCAAAGTAGATATTTCGCCCCTTTGGAAAGATCCCCATATTTTTCAGTTCAGTCTTATTTGATGGGCTTAGGTCAGCACTTCCACCTAGAAAACTTGGAATCGCTTGAGCGATAGCGTTCATCACTTTTCCGTTGGTACTTCGTGTCGCTTCAGCTTTGTCAAAACTAGGCCATACAATCTTGCTAAGATCAGGGTTCATCAGTGCTTCGAGTGCATCATTTTGCTCTTTCAGTGGAAGAGTTAGGAGTGAGTGGTTCCACTCTTTTTCATATAATTCCCCTTTTTCTACCGCACAACGAAATCGAGCCAGTACATCTTCATCAACGAAGAATTTTTTCTCAGGATCAAAACCGGCTGCTTTTTTCGCTTCTGAGATAACCTCTTCACCAAGAGGTGCCCCATGAGAGTGATGGCTTCCTTCTAAGCTTCCAGCTCCTTTAGCGATGATCGTATGTGCGATGATGATCGTTGGTTTATCCGCTTTTTTTGCCGTAGTGATCGCTTGATCGATAGCCTCATAATCATGTCCATCACACTCAAGTACGTTCCACCCTTGTGATTCAAAACGTTTTTGGATATCTTCACTGATACTTAGCTCCGTGCTTCCCTCGATCGTGATACGGTTCGAATCGTAAATAAGAATGAGATTATCAAGGTTATAATGCCCAGCGATCGAACATGCCTCATAACTGATCCCCTCTTCAAGATCCCCATCACCACATAAGCAGTACACATTATGATCGATCACTTTTGCAGTTTCACTATTGACCTGTTCACCCACAAACTTACTTGCCATCGCAAAACCAACCGCATTTGCCACACCTTGACCAAGCGGTCCTGTTGTGATCTCGATCCCTGCTGTGTGTCCATATTCAGGGTGTCCAGGTGTCTTTGAATCTAACTGACGGAAATTTTTAAGATCCTCTATCTCTAAACCGTACCCCCAAAGGTAATATAAAGAGTAGATCAATCCTGTAGCGTGTCCCCCTGAGAAAACAAGTCGGTCACGATTGAGCCATGAAGGATTTTTAGGGTTGTGTTTAAGGTGCTCGCTCAAAACTACTGCAATATCTGCAAGACCCATAGGAGCACCAGGGTGTCCACTATTTGCTTGTTGTACCATATCCGCTGCTAAAAAACGGATAGTATCTGCCATCTTCTTACGCATTTCATTACTCATCGATGTTTTTCCTGATTCGATTAATTTAGTAATGAAATTATATCTTCTAGGGAGTTAAATAGAACTGATATTTTTTATTTTCTGTGTCTGTTTATATACTTCTTTAAAAGAGGGGTCAGTTCTTCTTGCAATACTGTATCAAAACTCTCTATATCACATAGGAGTTTATCTGCCAAACTATTTGCTTCTAGCATCGCTTCATCAAATCCAAGGATCGTTACAAAGGAATTTTTCTCTCCATCATTATTAGTGAGCTTGCCTGCTTCTTCACTACTTTGAGTCACATCCAAGATATCATCTTGTATCTGAAACAGTAGTCCAAGATCTATCCCAAAATCATACAGTTTTTGAGATAATTCCTCTTTCCCAACAATTACTGCTCCCATCGCCAGTGATGCTGCAATAAGCTTTGCGGTTTTATTTACATGTAAAGTTTTGATATCCTCTATCTGTAATGGAGTATTTTCAAAATGGCAATCTATCGCCTGCCCTAAAACCATACCATTAAGCCCACCGTTTTCTGCCAAAAGACGAATCAGTTCTACCTTGGTTTTTGCACTAAAAGGAGCTTTGGAAAGGACCTCAAAAGAGTACGTATTTAACGCATCACCAACTAAGATAGCCGTTACCTCATCATAGATCACATGTAAAGTTGGTTTTCCACGACGAAGTGGGGAATCATCCATAGCAGGAAGATCATCATGGATCAAAGAGTATGTATGAAGCAGTTCAACCGCTAAAGCAGCATAATATGCAGACTCTACCATTAAAGGGTTATAGGCTCTTACCACACCTATAAGAAGCGCTGGACGAAACCGTTTTCCCCCAGCTTGAAGCATCTCTTGAAGAGCTTTTTCATAATGAGGATGAAAACTTGAGGATTGTGGTAAATGCTCTAACAAAAAGTTTTCAAATTTTTCCATTATTTTTCCTAGTATTTATTTCTATAAAAATATCAAGTCCATCTCTATTTAAACCTATACGGAAAGTGTCTCCAACATCACTTAATGCTCTTTGGATATCTTTTTGGGTTTGGACTTTTTGTTTATCTATTATAAAGATTTTATCATTTACATGTAAACTCTCATAACTAGATCGAACTACACGTAAATCTTTATCTATATAAACTCCAATTACTTCAAAAAAAGTATCATCTAAAAATCCTCCCCCTTTTCGGGGAAATACTTTCACTTTAAAAGTTTTTTTCTTTCCATCTCGAAGGATATTTACTCTATATACTTTTCCTATAGGAGCAAACAGAACTTTCTCTTCAAATAACTGCAATGAAGCTATTTTTTTATTATCTATTCGAAGTATAAGATCTCCTCTTTCAAATGGAGAATTGATTAATTTATTGACAGTATGAACAATAACGTGATTATTTTTATACATCACCCTGATACCAATGTCACCATAATTATTTTTTCCACTCAAAAAACGTTGAAGATAGTGCTTTTGTATGATCCCTTTTGGAGTATTGATCGCAATAAGTTCACAACATCCATTAAGGATTACAGCAGAGTTTTTTAAAGGTTTTGAAAACTGTGCAAAATGATCTAAACCTTCTTGATCTTGGATAATTTTCCCACATATAACTCTATCACTTATAGCAGCAAGTTCTTTATTTTTAAGGTATTTATTCCACTTAAACGGATACTTTACATCTAAAGGTTTAAAAAGATAAAGATTTAAAAAAGGATCATATCTATCATAACCTTTTAAAGGTGTTTGAGAAAAGACAAGTGTTTTTGATTTGAGCGGGATAACAAGGGTATTGTTTTGGTATACATGTAAATCCTGAACTTTTTTAAGACAACTGCCAAATTCAGTATTACATCCACAAAGAGAAGTAACAAGAAAAAACAAAATAGATGCGATAAAACGCATCTATTTTTCTCCAAAAGGGTTTAACCCTCCAAGAGCACCCATTGCAATGGATTGTTTATTTTGTTCTACCATTTTATTAACATCATTGATAGCACCGATAAGAAGGATCTGCAACGATGCTTTATCTTCCATTAAAGAATCATCAATACTAAGATCGATAATCTCTCCCTTCCCATTTGCAGTGACTTCTATCATACCGCCACCACTTTTTACACTAAAGGTTTTATTTTCTAACTCTTCTTGAACTTTTTGGGCATTTTCTTGCAAAGATTCAAGCATCTTTGTCATATCACCAAGATTTCCAAACATTAGATGCTCTCTATCACTTCGGTAATATTATTTTGCTCATCTACCATAACAACCGTTGGTTTATAGTTCTCTAACTCTTTCTCATCATAACTTGCATATGCAACGATGATTACTTTATCACCTGGATGAACTTTTCTAGCAGCTGCACCATTTAAACAAATATCACGCTTACCTCGCTCACCTAAGATGATATAAGTAGAAAATCTCTCACCATTATTGATGTTTAGAATCTCTACTTTTTGCCCAACACGCATTTTTGAAGCTTCTAAAAGTTCTTCATCGATCGTGATCGAGCCTACATAGTTCAAGTTTGCATCAGTTACCGTTGCACGATGGATTTTGCTATAAAGCATTTCGATTTGCATTGAAGTTTTCCTACATTCCCATCTGTTTTTTCATATCTTCTGGACTGATCGGCTCATCCCAGAACTCAGGATCTATAACATACTCAGTAACTACATTTCCACCAAGGATATGCTCAGTTACGATACGATCGATCTTCTCTTTTGTAAGCTCTGTATACATTGTATGACCAGGCTCTACCAAAATCACTGGTCCCATTTGACATCTATTTAAACATGATGTACGAATAGGTTGAACTGTTCCCATAACACCTTCTTGCATCAATTTTTGTGCAAGATATTGGAAAAGTTGTTGACTCTCAGGATCATTTTGACTTACACATGATGGTTTTGGCATCCCAGGAGGTGCACTTTGTTCACATTTAAATATATAAAAAGCTGGTTGAGGAATTCCCATGAAATTCATCCTTCTAATTTTTTGTGCAATTATATCAAAAATATCAAATGAAGTTTCTTTAGTTCTTTTAATTGCTTTAAAAGTTTAAGCTTTTTAGCTATACTTACACAAAAAATAGGAATCAATTTGAAAAAAGCACTACTTTTTCTTCTCACTTTTTCAACACTCTATAGCTTCCAATATGATGCAAAGTTCTATATTGGACTTGGTGGAGGTATGCAGTATGAAAGCTTATCTGAAGATGAATTTGATGGAGCAACAAATTCTCCAGCATTTGGTTCATTAAAATTTGGATATGGCGATATAAAAGCATACGCGATTGAAATTGTTTTAAATTACATCGATAATCAATCAAATATTTTTTCACCAAATGACTCAGCAAAATACGGTATGGATGTTGCACTTTTAAAAGCTTTTCCTGTCTCAAAATATGCTTATCCTTATATAAGAGGAGGGTTTGGTGCCGGAGAAATGAAAGTTCAAAGAGAACTTGATGATAAACTTTCATACAGCTCTTTTAATATTGGAGGTGGTGTTTTTATCCCTTTGACAAAAGTATTTGACATGGAAATCACCTATGAGTATAGATTTACCTCTTATGAAAGTATAGATCTTATTGGAGAAACATTAAAACCACATTCTCACATCAACCAACTTTATGTTGGTGTCAATTATAGATTTTAACAAGGATCATCAATGAAATATCTTTTTTCGCTTTTATTTTCTAGTTTCTTTTTTATGGTTACATTTACAGGTTGTGGAGGCGACAATACAGATGAGCCTGTTATACCAGATATCGATCATATAGAGGTCGATAAACCAAAAGTAAATTCTGTCTATGCAACACAAGACTCTCTTCAACTAACTGCAAGAGTCTATCTCAATGATGGCAGTCAACAAGACATCACACATGCTGCGATTTGGTCAACAGATTATACAAAAGCAACCATTTTAGCTGGTTCTTTTGCAGCAGCAACGAATATGGCAGTAAATGTTCCAGTTAGTGTAAAATACTTTGATTTTAAAAGTAATACTGTATATATCTCCATTATTCCTATGACTCAACTCTTTTTCATCGATGGGGGACTTCCTGCTGATATTCCAGAAGGAGAAAGAATCTTTTCAGCAAGTGCTATATATCAAGATGGAGTACAAAAAGCGATAGGAGAAGGAAATTCTAGAAACATAGAATGGAGTGTAAGTGGTTCAGCAGAAATAACAGATACCGAAAATGGTATCGCTACGATCAACTTTTCAGCTGGTGATGCAACAGTGACTTTAAGTGCTTTTGATTTTAACATAACCAAAAGCTATCACATCTATTGATAGAACTTTTGGTATTCTTTCTTTTATAAAAGTTCTCGAACTACGTTTCTATCATCGAACGGGAACTTTTTATCATAAATTATCTGATATTCTTCATCCCCTTTTCCAAGAATAACAACTATCTCATTCTCCTCACGCATCTGTAGTGCTTTTCTTATCGCTTCTTTTCTATTTGGTTCAACGACTACACTACTTTTATCTTCTATCCCTTTCAAGATATCCTCTATGATAGCATCTGGATCTTCAAAACGGGGGTTATCACTAGTAATGATCACTTTTTTTGCCAAGGTTGCCGCAACTCTTCCCATGATAGGGCGTTTAAGTTTATCTCTATCCCCTCCGGCACCAAAGACCACAACGATATCTTTTTCTTTTAAGGCATTTAGGACTTGAGCCATCCCATCTGGAGTATGTGCAAAATCAACAAGTACAAATGGATCATCACTCACTTGCTCCATTCGCCCACTTACTCCTGCAAAGTTTGGCACAACATCACATATCTCTTCAAGCTTTCTTTTTGTAAGTAGATGCACTGCACCTATGGCGGCAACCGTATTGTAAAGATTAAAAAAACCGTACAATGAAGAAGTAAAAGGCACGATCTCTCCAAAATGTTGAAGTATTCCGCTTGAACCTTCATTGAGCGTATAAGCCATTAACTTATAAGATGCTGGGTTTTCTATCCCGTATGTGTAGGTATTTTTAAAATTGAACTTTGCTTTTTCTTCATCTCTATTGATCAACTTCAAACCATCATCTTTAAAAAAACTGTTTTTTACGTTGATATATTCTTCAAGTGTTTTATGATAATCCAGATGATCTTGAGTAATATTTGTCAATATCTTCAAAGCAAAATCAAGCCCCTCTATACGTTCTTGAACGATAGCATGAGAGCTTACTTCCATGATAAAATATTCACATCCATTAGCTACAGCTTGATAGATATGTTTATAGGTATGAAGGACAGAAGGGGTAGTCAAAGACTTTCCTTCAACTACCTCATCATTCATAAAAAAGCCTCTTGTTCCTTGAAGAGCTGCTTTATAACCAAGGTCTAATAAGTACGAATAAATGGCACTTGCCGTTGTAGTTTTTCCATTTGTTCCAGTGATCCCAATGATCTTTATCTGATCTATCCCAAAAAGCTCTCCAACCTCTTCTATAGAGATAATAGAATGTGCTTTTTGTTTTGCATCTTCAAGATATTTTTGATTTTGCTTTGTTAAAACAAAGGCTGTTTCTTTATCACATTTTTGTGAATTATCTGTAATGAATCTATACGGCTTTTCTGGAATTTCAATCTTCAATACTTTCCTTTTTCTCTACTACTTTATCTACTAATTTTCTTAATTTCATATCTGTTGGATAAACTGCCAGTGCATTTTCAAGATAATTGATCGCCATATCATTATATCCATTATCAATCAATTGATCTAAGAAGTTAAAAAAATCCTCTTTTTTTGTAATAATCACTTTTGTTGAAAACATAATATTTTCAAAAACTTCTTTAAAGTTATTCCCGTTTTCATGCAATATTTGCATGAAATCTTCATACAAGATTCCATTTTCTTCTTCAAGCTTATCTCGAAGCGGTTCACTTAAAAGCTCTGTCAGTTTTTCTAAAGTACCTTCCATATTATCTAAAATATCTCTCATGATCTCATCAGCACTCTCCTGGTCTTCACTTTTTAAAACTTCATAATAATCAAAAAGTGCTTCTGCACCCCCTTCACCACTAAGTGCCATTTCAGAAAGGATCACTCCATTATACGCTTCTTTTGAGTCTGGATCATTTTGTAAAACAAGTGCAAATTTTTCTAATGCTTTTTGATAGTTCGATTCTGAAAAATATTGTTTTGCTTCTGATAATATCTTATATATACTGATATCTGCCATTATATTCTCCATCATCTCAATAATTGTTATATATATACCGAATTATATCTGCTAAGCTATAAAGTGTTTATTAAAGGAAGGTTCTAAAAAAAATCTTTAGTCTTGTAATGATTGATGAATAAGCTTGAATCTATCAAAATGCTCTACAAATAGATCGACAATCTTTGGCTCAAAAATAGTTCCTTTATTTTCCTTGATATATTCAAGAGCTTCTTCATAACTCCAAGCATCTTTATAGACACGTTTATGGGTTAAAGCATCAAAAATATCTGCAAGTATCACTATACGGCCTGCTATATGGATATCAGTTCCTTTTAGTCCATCTGGGTATCCATTCCCATCCCATCTCTCATGATGCTCTTTTGCAATAACTGCAGCCATCTGTAAAATAGGTCTTGTTGAATCTTTAAAAAGTTCATACCCCTTAGTTGTATGAGTTTTCATAATTTCCCATTCTTCAGGTTCAAATTTTCCTGGCTTGTTCAATATATGATCCGGTATAGCTACCTTACCAGCATCATGCAGTGGTGCTGCTTTATAGATAAGCTTTACAGTATCTTTATCCAATCCATACAACTCCGCTAAAAGTTTGGAAAATTCAGCAACACGGATAACATGCTTACCCGTATCATCATCTTTAGCATCAAGGATAGAAGCAAGGGTAACGGTCATCTCATCTTGAGTAAGTTCAAGTTCATAGTTAAGTGCCTTAATCTCCTTTAAACCTTCTTGAACCTTTTTTTCAAGATTATGTTGGTATTCGGAGAGTTCAAGATGCATCTTAACACGTGCGAGTACCTCTTGTGATGCAAAAGGCTTCACAATATAATCGACTCCACCCACTTCAAAAGCAGTGATTTTTGATTCAAGATCATTCAATGCACTTATAAAAATAACAGGGATCCATGCAGTTTCTTGATCAGCTTTTAATTTTTTACATACTTCAAACCCATTCATTTTTGGCATATTGATATCAAGGATAATAAGATCAGGCTGTTTAGCGTGAACACTCAAAAGAGCGGTAGCACCATCTAAAGCATTACGAAGTTTATACCCTTCTTGCTCTAAAAAGCTGTTAAGTAACTTAATATTTTCGATCTTGTCATCAACGATCAAGATCTCTTTAATCCCTTGCATTTAATAATCCTTAATTCAACTTATATGTTAAAGACACTGCTATAGAAGGTGCCATATCTCTATATTGACTCGTATAAAAGAAAAAATTCCTTTTATTGAGATCTTCATCAAAAAGCCCCAGTAAATTATACCCATATAAGCCAATTTGCATTTTTTTATCTACATCCCAAACTAAAGAGGTATTATAGAAAACACTCTCCTCAAACGCTCTTGTATGCCCTTCCTCATAATAAGGTGCTTTATATACTTTCGGCTTCGAATTTGTTGCTATATTATAATCGGCCATATCCTTCGCACCCTTTAGGTTCCAAAAAATTCGTAAGGAGTTTATCCATTTAAGATCCTTTGTTAGATTGTAATTGAATCTCACCTTTGTTATATGATCTGACCAGTTTGCAAATTCCTCCCCATATCCATACGGCATTGCAGAGATATTTTGCATTGTTGTTTGTTCATTGTTAAGTTCAAACTTGTAAAGCTTTGTATAGCTGTGGGAAATATTAAAATAAAACTCTCTATCGGTATAGTTATATTCTATCTCACCACCATATGAATATACATGTCCTAATGGAGCTATCTCTTGCTGTGTTGGATCATAAGCAATTACTTCATGCTCATTATAGAATGTTTTTATATCTATAAAACTTTTTTCTAAGTTTCTACGATATGAAAGTTCAAAGACATCTATCTCTTCAACATCATCTTTCGCTTTTCCTTGCAAATGATCAAGATACAAATCAGCAGCATCACTATATCGATTGGAACGGTTCCAGTTAAATTTAAATATATCACTGTTATCGATATTATATATCACACTTACCCTAGGAGAATATATCCAATCCACATAACTGTGTTTATCCGCTCTTATATCAATAAACGAAGTTATATATCCATTCCATTTCTTTTGATATTCACCAAAAAGTGCGAACTGGTCAGTTTCCCATTTGGTATTTTGAAGATCATTGTTGATATAAGAATATTCTGTAAAACCTATATCAGACTTCTTTCCAAACCAATCATGAGTATATTCTCCTCCAAAAGCAAAGATATTATTTTCATCATAGTTATAATTTGCAAGAACTTTTGCAACTGCATTTTCTTCTTTCCAAGCTTTAATACCAAGTGTTCGTTCAGCAAAACGTGCATATTCAAAATACGCACTAGATCTTTGATAGCTTAGATCATATGAAACAAAAAAATTGGGTTGGATATGTTGTTTATACGATCCAAACAATGTCAGTTGTTGATTTTCCGTACCTGTATCATAATAAAGTTCTTTGCTATAGTTACTCATCCATAAGAACATTTTTTGCTCAGTTGGATTCTCCGAAGATGATCTTGTAAAACGTGCCCAAAAAAGTGTATTTTTCCCTTTTAGTTGAAGATGTAGCTTATGTCGATATTCATGATATAAAGATGCTCCATCATTTACAACAGGAACAGGATATGGTTCATCTGCTGGAGCTACTATATGAAACTTATTGCTATAATCAAAAGCAAATTTCATTGGAGCATCCTTATCTTTTGCTCCACTATCTTTATCTATACCATAATAACTATAAAACTGCATATTATCAAACACTTTTGTTGAATAGCTAACAGATGCCATTCCAAAACGTTCTCCAATCCCACCTTTTGTCATCACTTTTAAACCATCTTGCATAGAACCATCAAATGTTTCTATACTGATCACTCCTGCTATAGCTCCTGCACCATATATAGGGGAACCTGGTCCAGTAATAACAGTTACTTTTTTAATATCATCAAGCATTGAGAACCATCTCTCTGTTACAGCACCGCCATCACTTGTTTTAAGATTCATCACCCTTTTATTTACAAGTAAAAGGATTTTATTATTACGATCACTGATGATCCCACGAAAACCCATTTGCCCACCATAAACCATATCCATATACATAAAAGACGGTACATAGATCTCTAAAAGCTCATCAAGATTTCTTGCACCACTTTGCACAATATCCTCATGCGTTATAACTGTCATAGAAGCAGGTACATCTGTAACAGCAATCTGAGTCAATGTCGCATCTGTACTTTTTACTTCTATCTCTGTTAAGTCCTCTAAGTTTAATTGAGAAATAGAGTAAGAAAACAATGGTATTGACAAAAATATAAAAAACACTAATCTTTTCATATCATTCTTTAATACATAATGATTTTCTTTTATTTTACCATAAAATCACAGAAAAATTGCTATAATTATTAGGCTGGAGTGGAAAATGATGAAATATATGATTTTAATCTTTTTTATTATAAGTTCTCTTTTTGGGAAAAAACTCATTCATACAAGTGAAGATCTTGATGCTGCATTTGTTTTTTTAATCTCCAAAAACACTACTTGGCCAAACGAATCAAAATTAAAAGAATTTCATATAGCCATCATTGATCCTAATTACAAAACATTAAAAGCATTCAAAAAGATGACAAAAGGCTTGGTTTTAAAAAAAAGACCTATTATGATCAATCCTATCACATTTGAAGAACTCCAAAAAAATTATAAAAACTATCAAGTTGTATTTTCTCCTCAACAATATGCAGATGACATTACAACGATCCTTCATCTTTTTCCTGAAAACTATCCACTTCTTCTAATCAGTAAAAATGTTAAAGAAGATGATTATATGATTGATCTACATGAAAATGAATATGGAAAAATCGATATTCTTCTGCATCCTGAAAATATCCATAAACACAATCTCACAATCAGCAATAAGATCATCCTTACAAGTGGAAAAAAAGTAGGGATCAGTAAACTTTTTGAATCATCGATACAATCACTTAAAGAGCAGGAAAAATCTTATAAAAAGTATCTACAACAAAATACAACTTTAAAAGAGGAAATAAAACAGTATAAACGTAGACTTAACAAATTACAAGATACTATCCAAAATTTACAAAAAAATATAAAACAACACCAAAAACTTTTAAAAAAACAACGCTTAAAAATTAAAAACAAAGATAAAGAACTTGAAGTTATTTTAAAAAAGCTCCATGAAGAAGAAAAGAACTTCTATGAAAAACAAGAACAAATCAAATCTATTATCACTGAATATAAACATACAAAACAACGCCTTCAAAAACAACAACAAATGATCCAAAAGAACAAACTAATCTTACAACAAAAAGAAGAGCTCATTCGTGCTAAAGAGAAATTGTTGAAAGAAAAAGAGCAGATCATGCATCAAAAACAACAACAGATCCATTCGCTTGATGCAAGGATCAAAGAAACGAAAAATAGATTAGAACGACAATCACAAACGATCAAGCAACAAAACTTGATCCTTTCACTTTTACTTATTATCGTGACAATCATTATCTTTTTTGCGATCTATATCTATAAAATGAAGAATAAATACGCTAAGCTAAGTGAAGAACTTGCAGAAGCAAAGAAAAAAGCAGACTATGCAAACCGTTCAAAATCGATCTTTTTAGCAAATATGTCTCATGAGTTAAGAACTCCTCTAAATGCTATATTGGGATTTTCACAACTTCTCCAAAAAGATGAAACCATTTCAGATACAAATAAAAAACTTTTACAAAACATCTATAAAGCAGGTACATTCCTACTTGCTCTCATCAATGATGTTTTAGATATTTCTAAAATTGAAGCCGGGAAAGTAATCCTTCATGAAACACCTACAGATGTTAAACAACTTTTAAATGATATTATCATCTTTACACAAGCATCTGTTGAGAAAAAAGGGCTAAAACTTGAATTACATATCGATGATCAGATCCCTTCTTGTATCATTACCGATAAAGACAAGTTACGTCAGATCATTTTAAACTATGTTACAAATGCGATAAAATATTCCGACAAAGGAACCATCACTGTTTCAATTAAAAATAAAAAGAACAAACTTTATATAGAAGTCAGTGATATGGGTCATGGGATCAAAAAAGAACAACTTCAAGATATATTTAAACCTTTTATCCAAGTTGGAAAAGCAAGTGAACATACAGGAACTGGTCTTGGACTCACTATTACAAAAAAATATGCTCAAAGCTTAGGAGGAGATGTTGCTGTAAAAAGTACCTATCAAAAAGGAAGTACCTTTTATGCAACTATTCAATATAAACAATGTAAAGAAACCGATACAGTAGAACGAACAAATCATCAAAAAATAATTGGAGTAATGAAACCAAAATACTCATTTACTTCTTTGATCGTAGATGATAACGAAACAAATAGAGAACTTTTAGAAAAGATACTCTCTACAGAGTTTCAAAGCAAAACCCTTTTTGCTAAAAATGGATATGAAGCAATTGAGATTTTTAAACAAACACATCCAAAAATCATATGGATTGATAAAAAAATGCCTCAACTCAATGGTATAGAAGCAACTAAAAAGATCCGAGAGCTTCCAGGAGGAAAAGATGTTATTATCATTGGTCTAACTGCCAGTATATTTGAAGAAGATAAAAAACGCCTTTTAGCATCAGGTATGAATGAAATCATCTTAAAACCATATAAACTTGAAGATATATATATGATCTTACATAAATATTTTGATGTTGATTATATATATGAAGATACTCCTTCAAAAGATAAAATAAACTTTTCACATCAAAAATTCATTGAATCTCTTAAGAAACTTGATAAAGAATTATTACAAAAGCTTTATGATAAAGCATTATTATTAGAAAAAGAGGAGATGAAAGAGATTATACAAAAAATATCACAAGAGGATTCTCAACTCGCACAAACACTTTTCTATCTTATTGATGAAATGCAATATAGTGTTATTATTAACAATATATCTACTATTCTTCAGGAGAATAGTGTAAACTAACTAAAAGTTTACAAGACTTGATAAGCTCTAAAGTTTATCTATATCGTTTTCCATTCCTATTGGTACATTGATAACGACAATCTCTGGATGTATATCCATCCGTAGCTGTCTTTCTACTCCATACTTTAAAGTAGTACCACTACTAGAACATCCTATACATGCACCTTTAAGCTGTACATATACTTTACCATTCTTTACAGTTATGAAATCTATATCTCCACCATCAAGAGCAAGTGATGGTCTAACTTTTTCTATTACATTACGGACAGGTTCTAAAAGTTCTTCATCACTAAATGGTATCAAGTCTTATCCTTTATTCTATACATAGACGTAAAATATACAAAAACTACTTAAGTATTTATAAAAAATTTAAACCAATTCATCTCTTAAAGCTAGAAGGTCATATACATATCGAACACGTCTTGCCCCAACAAGTACATAATCTATACTCTCTTGTTCTAAAAGATATTTTAATGCACAGTTTTGTATAGGCTCATTACAATTTTTAAAAAACCTTTTGAGTTCTTCTTTTGTCCTTCTTCCACTTTCATATTCTACCATTTGCCTATATTCACTTAAGAACAAATCTAAATAAGCTATAAGTTTTTCTCGTGTATCACCATCAATATCTTGTAAAGAACGTTGTAAATGAGGCAGAACCTGAGTATGAATAAAAGTATCATAATCACCAACAAACTCAAACTTATGAATCGATTCATCTAGTTGGTTGATGAGATTATAAACAGGTCTTAATAGTTCATTATCACAAAACTCTAACAGTTCATTAAGGTACATGTAATAATCACGACTTTCATCATACTCACTAAGTCGGTACATCTTACCATTATAGACAGCATTCAATGGTCTATTGCTTAAAACTCTTAGATTATTCTCTTTCGCCCAAAACGTTACATGTAAGCCTTGTTTTTCTATGATGTTTATAGGTAACTCTATTGTTGTAAAACTATGTGTTTCATTACCAGCAGCAAGTGCAGCTTCATGAGCTAAGTCTAAAAGATTTTCATACTCTAAAAACTCAGGATCATTTTTTGGCTTTGCAAAACTGTTTGAACTTACACCATACCCATTGATTCTACCATTTTGAACTTCTTTTTCAAGTGCGACAAAACTTTCAAAAAGTCTGTTTTGCATCTCTTTTGTATAGGTCTCTTTTTTTATACCCTTGTTGATGGCATCTAAAATATAATATTCTGGATTATGCACCAAATAACAATCAATCTTATCACATTGTAAACGCTCTAAAGAACAGCTTAATTGATGTGAAACAAATTCTTGATCTATGCAATGAAAACATTCTGGTGAGTATTCAACCACATCACAAATAAGTGCTTTTAGATCAGAATTTTCTTGAGTATATTCACTTAAAAGATCTCCTTGAATATAACCAAACTTGCTTACTATTTGAATCTCATCTTTGACACTCTCATCAAACTTAGAAAGAACTTTTCCTATAGCCCTTTCAGCTCCACCGTTAAAATAATTTGTAGATGTATCTATAAGTTTTATACCACCTCGTATAGCTTCACTTAAAGCATCTAAATGTGCTTGATTTGTATCACTTATACGGTAAGTTCCAAATCCAAAATCTGCCATGGTTTTCCTTATAATTTAAATGTTTAAAGATATTTTGAGTGAAGGTATAGTGAAGTAATTGTTTTGGGCGTAAGCCCAAAGGAGTTATCGAAATTATACGAGTTCGATAAAAGCCATCTCAGCTGCGTCACCGCGTCTGATACGAGTACGAGTGATACGTGTGTAACCACCGTTTCTCTCAGCATATTGTGGTGCAACTTCGTTCATAAGTTTTTTTGTAGCTTCTTTGTTACGAAGTATAGCAAATACTGCTCTATGAGCATTGCTATCACCTTTTTTTGCTGTAGTGATCAGTTTTTCAGCAAAGCTTCTTAGCTCTTTTGCTTTTTCAACTGTCGTTTCAATCTTTCCGTGCTCAAAAAGCGCGATAGAAAGATTCATCAAAAGTGCTTTTCTGTGAGCACTTGTACGACCAAGTTTTCTATATCCGTGGCGATGTCTCATCTTTTCTTCCTTATTTTGCTTCTATTTTCTTTTTTAAAGCGTTTTCAACTTCATCAGGAAGTTTACTTCCAACTTCAAAACCGTACTCAGATAGTTTTTCAACGATCTCGTCATACGACTTTTTACCAAGATTTTTTACATTTTTCAGATCATTCGTACTCATAAGTACGATTTCACCGATATATTTGATATCTGATCTATCTAAACAGTTAAAACTTCTTGCACTAAGACCTAAAGTGTCTATAGTTTGAGTTAGTTTTTTTAGTTCAGGAGACTCTTCAACTTTTTCTATAGTAGTAGGCGATTTGATACTGATCTCAGAATTAAATACACCGAGTTGAGCATACATTACCTCTAAAGAGTTTCTAAATGCATCAACAGGCGTGATCTGACCATCAGTTTTTACATTAATCACAACTTTTTCAAAGTTAGGATTATCCTCTACTAAAATATTTTCTATTTTATATGTAGCACTTTTAACAGGAGTAAAGTATGCATCAAGTGCTATATAGTCTTCAGGTATTTCAGTAGCGATCTCTTCACTTTGAACATATCCGATCCCTTTAGCGATCTTCAATGTAAAGTTAAGAGTTGCTTCTTCATTTAATGTTGCCAAATGTACATCTGGTGTTACAACTTCTACAACATCATTACTAAGATCATTTCCTTCTATTTCACAAGGACCTGAGAAGTTATATTCAACTTCTGCTTCAGTTGCATCACCTAAAAGCTTAAATCTGATCTCTTTAAGGTTAAGGATAAAGTCACTAATATCCTCAAGCATTCCTCTAATAGAATCAAATTCATGTTTTGCATTTTCGATCTTTATAGCAATAGGAGCATAACCTACTGAGCTACTCAATAAAAAACGGCGAAGTGGATGAGCAAGTGATACCGCATACCCAGCTTCAAATGGGTGTGCGATTATATTTGCTTCGTTATCACTTATTTGTTCTACCTCAAACTCACTAGGAGCCAATGGAGCAGTTTTGATCTTCTTCATATTTGCGCCTTTTTTAGTTTTTCTTATTATTTAGAGTAAAGCTCAACGATTAGTCTCTCTTCAACTGGTATAACAACTTCTTCACGCTCTGGAAGTCTTGTAAAGATACCAAATACTTTATCTTGATCTACATCAACCCATGGAGCGATACCAGTTTGCTTTGTAAGCTCGATAGCACGTTGTACTTGTGGGTTGTTTTTAGATTTTTCTTTGATCTCAATTTTTTGACCAGGTTTTACTCTGTATGATGGGATATCAACTCTTTTTCCATCTACAAGGATATGACCATGAGTTACAAGTTGACGTGCAAATCTTCTTGTACTTGCAAATCCCATTCTGTAAACCACATTGTCAAGTCTTTGTTCAAGAAGTGAAATAAGGTTTTCCCCTGCATTACCATGTTTTCTTTTTGCTTCTTTGAAAAGGTTTCTAAATTGTTTTTCAGCAACACCATACATGATTTTTGCTTTTTGCTTTTCAGCAAGTTGTAAACCATACTCAGAAATCTTTTTTCTTCTTTGACCGTGTTGTCCTGGACCATAAGGTCTTTTGTCTAATGCAGATTTTCCTGCTAAACGTCTTTCACCTTTTAGGTTAAGGCTAACTCCAAATCTTCTTTCGATCTTCTCTACTGGACCTCTATATCTTGCCATATCTTAGCCTCCCCTACACTCTTCTTCTTTTAGGTGCTCTACAACCATTATGTGGCAATGGAGTAACATCTTTCATAAATGTAACTCTGATACCTTCAGTAGCACCTACAGTTTTCACTGCTGTTTCACGACCTGAACCAGGACCTTGAACTTTAATACCAAGTTCTTTTATACCGTGGATTTTTGCTTTTTCAATAGCTGCTTCTACTGCTGCTTGCGCTGCGAAAGGAGTTGATTTTTTACTCCCTTTGAAACCTAAACTACCAGCACTACTCCATGCGATCATATTTCCCATCTCGTCAGTAATAGTAACGAGTGTGTTGTTAAATGAAGCCGCGATATGAACGATACCACGAGCGATGTTTTTCTTTACAACTTTTTTTCTAACTGCTTTTCTTTTTGCCATGCTCTAAATCCTTCTTACGCTGCACCAACAGTTTTTCTCTTACCCTTACGAGTACGAGCGTTTGTTTTTGTTTTTTGTCCTCTTACAGGAAGACCACGTCTATGTCTAAGACCTCTGTAGTTACCAAGATCCATCAACGCTTTGATATCCATAGCAACTTGTTTTCTAAGATCCCCTTCTACAATGTAGTTTTCACGAATCTCTTTTGTGATAGCTGCTACATCTTCTTCACTAAGCTCATATACTCTTTTGTCATAAGAGATACCAGTAGCATCAAGGATCTTTCTTGATGTATGAAGGCCTATACCGTAAACGTATGTAAGACCATACTCAATTCTTTTTTTCTTAGGTAAATCAACACCAGCAATACGAGCCATGATTATCCTTGTCTTTGTTTATGTTTTTTATTTTTGCAGATTACTCTAACAATACCGCGTCTTTTGATAACTTTACAGTCATCACACATCTTCTTAACTGAAGCACGAACTTTCATCTAAGCTCCCTTGAGTTTATCATCTTTACCATTTATAGGCTGGTTTTTTTAGCCTAGCCAATACTTTTAGAACCACATCAAGTGCAGATCTAAAAACACTTCGTCTATGAGCTAAAACGGTAAAGTGGAAGCGAATTATACTTAAAGTTCAATTAAAGTTTTATTAAACATCTCTGAAATCTTAGCTTTCCCATAAAACACTTACACCATATTCTTCATCAATAATTATTGTTTTTGTATAATTAATCTTTTTCCCATATCTTTTACTTACAAGTTCTACTTCTAATTCTTTATTTTCAAGTAACTTTCTAATCTCTTTATAAGAAAGCCATTTTCCATAACGGGACAAAGCATTTTGCCAGATACGAAAACTACATGTAGCTTCTTCACTTAATTCCCACAATTCTCCATCTTCACTTTTCCAATGGGCATTACTGCAAGCATAGAGCTTGACTTTTTTTCCATATACCAGTTTTTCTCTTACTTCTATCATCCCATCATCACACAAAGGGCATTGACCTAATATCATTAGAAGCCTTTTATTCAATTTTTTGCGAATTATAATCAATTTTCTATTAAATCTATAAAATTATAGTATTAATTATTATTTTCTTGATATAAGTCAATTTTTAATCATTTTAAACCTGTTATCATTCGATCAGATTTAAATAGGACTAAAATACTCCTATTTAAAAAATACTTTATTTAAAGGATGAACAATGACAAAGATCATTTTAGCATTTACACTAACTATGGTAGCACTTCAAGCAGAAGATACAGTTCACTATGATATCAAAGATCCGGAAAAACCTGCGATCTCAAGACCAAATCATCCAGGTGAGAATCTCTATATCAACCATTAATTTACTGGGGAATTATATATAAAAGTAAATACCTTCTTTAAATTAATACAAACCATAATATAATTCCATTATGAATTATATTGACAAGTTTACTTCAGCTATCAAAAATAGTTACTTTGATCAGCTGAACCAAAAAAATCAAGATTTTATTAGATCTCTTGCTTTTGACAAAAAACTCTCTCTCCAAGAAATCCGTGAATATATCACAATGGCAAGGGATCTTGAGCTTTGGGATGAAGGGGATCTAGAGCTGATCTTCCTTCCTCACCAAAATAAAAAGATCAGTCTCAAAAAAACAAAACAAAACTACGAAACGATCCGTAACAAACCAAACAGATACGATAATTTTACTTTACATGTAAACTCCCAAGAGCAAAAGTATCATTTTAAAACAACAAAAAAAGAGGGCTTTGGTCTTGGTCTTTGTCCTGTTGCCAGTGAAAAGACCCGATGTTGTAACCTACTTACCCTTGATGCGGTAGAGAGTTGCGGATTTGATTGTAGCTACTGCTCAATACAGAGTTTTTATAACCAAAACACTATTACATTTGACAGTGATTTTGCAAACAAACTTGCAAACTTACAACTTGACCCTCACAAAACCTATCATATAGGAACAGGACAAAGCAGTGACAGTTTGATGTTTGGAAACCGTGAAGGGATACTTGATGCACTTTTTGCATTTGCTTTGCGTTATCCAAATGTTATCTTGGAATTTAAAACAAAGTCAAATAACATAACATATCTGTTAGAAAATGATGTTCCAAAGAATATCATCTGTACCTGGAGTCTTAATACCCCAACAATTATAAACAATGAAGAGCATTTAACTGCAAGTTTAGAGAAACGTATAGATGCCGCGCGTAAAGTAGCTGATAAGGGAGTAAAAGTAGGTTTTCATTTTCATCCTATTGTAGAGTATGAAAACTATCTTGATGAATATGAAGCAGTTTATGAAACACTACTTCACACATTTTCACCAAGTGAAGTAGCTCTAGTGAGCTTTGGAACACTCACTTTTATCAAACCCGTTATCAAACAGCTTCGTAACCGTGACTTTAAAACAAAGATAACACAAATGCCTTTTGATGAGATAGCAGGAAAACACTCTTATCCACTTCAAACAAAAGTAGAAATGTTCTCTCATGCTTATAAGAGTTTTGCCCCTTGGCATAAAGAGGTGTTTTTTTATATGTGTATGGAAGAACACAGCTTGTGGGAAAAATGTTTTGGATACCACTACGCAACTAACAACGACTTTGAGCGGGATATGCTCTATAACTATACAAAAAAACTTGGATTGGAATTTTATCTATGATACAACTTGGAAAGAAAAACACCCTTAGAGTCTCACGAGAAAGTGAGTTTGGTCTATTTTTAAAAGATGAAAGAGATACCGAAGTACTTTTACCAAACGCATATGTAAAAGAATGGATGAAAGTAGGCAAAGAAGTTGATGTCTTTATCTACCACGACAGTGAAGACCGCCTAACTGCAACAACTGTAATGCCAAAAGCGATGTTAGATGAGTTTGGTTTTTTTGAAGTGGTAGATGTAGCATATTTTGGAGCGTTTGTGGATTGGGGACTTCCAAAAGACCTGCTTGTTCCAAAACAGTTTCAAAAAGAGCCGTTTCGCATAGGAGAAAAAAAGTTTTTACGTGTTGTCTATGATGAAAAAACCCATCGTCTTGTAGCAACAGAGAGGATAACAAAATACTTAGATCACAATCCAAAAGGGCTTAGAACAAACCAAGAGCTCAAAGCACTCATCATCAAAAAGACCGACTTGGGGTATAAATGTATAGTAGATGACAAATATGAAGGACTTCTATACCATAACGAAGTGTTTGAGAAACTTCAAGTAGGCGATATCAAAAAAGTTTATCTTAAAAAAAGACGCCATGACGGTTTTTTGGATCTAAGTTTAAAAAAACTTGGCGCAAAAGGAGCGACATCTTCTCAAGAAAAGATCCTTCACCTTTTAAAAGAACACAAAAATCATCTCCCCTATACTTCCAAAAGTGATGCAGATGAGATACGGGAATTTTTTGAGATGAGTAAAAAAGAGTTTAAAAAAACATTGACTCTCTTACAGGAAAAGAAGAAGATCTCTGTTGATGAAAAAGGGATCCACCTACTCTAAAGAGTTCTCATCAACGATCTTGATGTTCTTATATGTTTGATGTAATATATCTGCACCTATACCATTACCAAGATAAAGAGTATTTTTTTCTTGATCTAAAACAGGTGTTGTTCCAAATCCACAACTTGGAGATTTTGACTTCAGTACCATCAGATCAGGAGTTTTATGTTGTGTTATAAAATCCTCTATCCACTCTTTTAATCTCTCTGTTACATCAACATCTGTCTCATCGGTAATAATGCGTTCTTCATCACCAACTTTAACAACATTTATCCGTTCTCTTGGCGTTCCAAACAAAGGGGCTTCAGGACAAAAAGGGATTATCTCATAATCTTTTAGAAACTCTTTTACATGTAAATCTTGTTTTGTTTTCCCATCATAACGGCAATATTCACCAAGCAAACACGCACTCACAATTGCTGTTTTTTTAGTATTTGAGTCCGATGGTTTTAAGCTTTGCATTGATATTTCTTATTTGCTGATTTTTATTACGACACCATTGTGGTGCCAAGAGAGAATTATCATCTATCCCTGCTGTCATTCGTTGAACAGAAATATTCTCAGGTTTTAGTACCAAAGCCTCTGATAACACATCAAGATAATCTTCTTCACTAATCGGTTCAAACTCTCCACGCATATATTCGTTTGCCAAAGCAGTCTTTTTCACAACATAAAGTGGATGGTATTTTACCGAATCGATCCCCCAGCTATACGCTTCTTTTGCAGTTTGAAGCATCATTTCTTTTGTCTCACCCGGAAGCCCAAAGATCAGATGTCCACAAACATTTAGTCCAGCAACTTTAGCCTTTTTGATCCATATCTCTACATTTTTAGCATCATGTCCACGGTTGATTCGCTCAAGTGTTTCATCATAGACCGATTGGATCCCAAACTCTATCCATATCTCTTTTTCTTTAGCTAACTCTCCAAGATATGCGAGTGTCTCTTCTGTGATACTGTCACTTCTTGTTCCTATACTAAGACCTACTACATCATCAAAAGAGAGTGCTTTATCATATAATGCTTTAAGTGTCTCAAAAGGTGCATAGGTATTTGTAAAAGATTGAAAATAGACTAAAAACCCTTCAGCCTTATACTCATCTCGTTGTCTTTTACTAATAGCATCAAACTGGATTTGGAGTTGCTGAAGTTGTTTGTCTAAAAAAGGGTTTTCTTTTGACTCTAAGTTTAGATAAAACCCTTTTAATTCTTTCACTTCATTGGTTGAAGCGGAAAAAGAATCATTTTCACAAAAGGTACATCCACCTCTTGCTACTGTTCCATCGATATTTGGACAGGTAAAGCCAGAGATGTTGATCCCGACCTTATAGATCTTCTTACCAAATTTTTTGCGTAAATAGTTACCAAATGTATATATCTGTTTCAATAAAAGCCCTAAACGATATATTTACCAGTAAAACATGCGGTACAGTAACTATCATCATTTGCATTAACACTTTTTAAAAGAGCTTCTTCACTCAAGTATGCCAAAGAATCTGCTTCGATGTATTCACATATCTCATCAACACTCATATTGGAAGCGATGAGTTTATCTTTATCTGGAGTATCTACTCCATAAAAACAAGGATCAGTTGTTGGAGGAGAAGATATACGCATATGTACTTCTTTTGCACCTGCTTCTTTTAACATTCTCACGATCCGACGACTTGTTGTTCCCCGTACGATAGAGTCATCTATCACAACCAGTTTTTTCCCCTTGATCAGATCTACCATAGGAGAGAGTTTCATCTTTACTTTAAGATCTCTCATCTCTTGAGTCGGTTCTATAAAAGTTCTCCCTACATAATGGTTTCTCATGATCCCCATCTCATAAGGGATACCACTCTCTTGAGCATATCCTATAGCAGAAGGTACTCCCCCATCGGGAACTGGTACAACCATATCTGCATCAACTGGAGCGAGTTTTGCTAGTTCTTTTCCCATATTTTTACGTGTTTCATACACACTTTGACCAAATACATGAGAATCGGGTCTTGCAAAATAAACATACTCAAATATACATTTTTTAGGAGTTGGTTCAAAGATTTGAATAGATTGTGGAGCTTTTTCCTCTTCAAAGATCAAAAGTTCCCCAGGTTTTACCTCTCTTATATATTCAGCTCCTATAAGATCAAAAGCACACGTTTCACTCGCTACAACATAACCACCATTTTGAAGTCTTCCAAGACTGAGTGGACGAAATCCATGACGATCACGCATTGCAAACATCTTTGTTCTACTTAAAAAGACCAAACTAAAAGCACCCTCAATCCTACCAACTGCATCAATGATACGATCTAAAAGTTTCTCTTTTGAACTCTTTGCGATAAGGTGAATCAGGTTCTCTGTATCCATAAAAGTTTGAAAGATCGCTCCTTTTTCTATAAGTGCGTCTCTTACCTCTTGTGCATTTGTAAGATTTCCATTATGCACAATCGCCATTTCACCAAGATCATAACGTGCAAATACAGGTTGTGCATCAAGGATAGAATCATCTCCAGCTGTAGAATAGCGTGTATGCCCTACTGCACTTCTACCACTAAGAGTTGAGAGTTTATCCTGATCAAAAACCTGAGTTACCAAACCTCTGTCTTTAATCGTACGTAGTTTTGTCCCATCACTAGAGCTGATCCCAGCTGCTTCTTGTCCTCTATGTTGTAATGCATGGAGAGAAAAATATGCCAGTTTGGAAGCTTCTTCATGTCCAAATATCCCAACAACCGCACATTTTTCGTTCATATTTTCAAGCAAAACAGTATCCTTCTAAAAATTTTTATAATTATACTAAAATTGTTTTAAATAACATCAAGAATGATGCTTCATAATTTCATTTTTAAGATCATCTAAAAGATCAAACAACTGATGACTTGCTTCTTCCATCTTTCTAAAATTTGTTAATATATCTTGTGCATGTTCGATACGCTTATCTTCAGGATTGATAAATTTAAAATTTTGTTGAGCCATATCATGTACTAAATGATGTGGTTCAGCAATTTTTGTATAAGTTGGAAGCATACTAAAGAGTTTTTTTCCTTCACCAAAATACCACTGTCCAAATCTACATTCAGTATCACTAATAATCTCTGCTGTTTTGTCATTATTGGCTATTGCTGTGTATGTATGGTCTTTAAAGATGATATGATCTATTTTTACAAGAGAGAGGAATAGTCTATTTCTCATATTTTCTGTTAATTCTGCTGTATCTTTTGAATCTTCCTCTAATTTAGTCATATCTTCTTTAAACTCAATAACAGCATTTGAAACATTATCAGAAACTTCTGTCATTGATTCTGATTTTTCAACAATCGCATTTGTCTCTTGCTTCATACTATTGATAGACACATTGATCTCAGAAGTTGCTTTTTGTGTACGCTCAGCCAGCTTTCGTACCTCATCGGCAACAACCGCAAATCCACGTCCATGCTCACCTGCACGAGCAGCTTCTATTGCAGCATTGAGTGCAAGAAGATTTGTTTGTTCCGCAATATCTTTAATAAGTTCAACTACAGATGTGATCTCTTTACTCATATCATTAAGAGAATTGATTGAAATACTTGTATCCTGGATCTCTTGATCAAGTTGTTGCATCTTTTCTAAGATATTTTCAAGTTTTTGTAAACTTGAAGTAGCCAATTCACTTGTAGCATCAGTTGCTTTTAAAATACTGCCAAGATCTTCTATCAGCTCTGTCGTCTCACCTTGAATAAGAACTAATCCTTTAGAAACATTTCCAATACTTCTCATCTCAGCATTAAGAGCAATATATTTTTGTTTTTCATGTGCTTCGTGCATCGCATCAATACCGCTTTTGACCATCTCTATGGCAGTGACATAGTCTCCGTCTAAACCATCAGCATTAAGGTCATATGAAAAGTCTCCTTTTGCAGCTTGTGCGACAGACGTATTGATACGATCTGTCAGATCACGGATAATATTTACCAAACTTGCTAAACGACTTGTAATGATATCCATCTCATTTCTAGGCACTTTTCTACGATCTACTATTATTTCAAGATTCCCTTTGTTCACTTCATTTATTAATCTTTCA
>Ga0256843_1000504_pt1 | contig 33590 bp, 46 predicted proteins | sample AlvinellametaG_FD_191572 | JGI IMG/M metagenome (GOLD analysis project Ga0256843, IMG submission 191572) | Pompeii worm associated microbial communities from hydrothermal vent at the East Pacific Rise, Pacific Ocean - Alvinella | ecosystem: Host-associated > Annelida > Integument > Unclassified ...
TCGCGCGAACGCCAAGTGGCGCATGAACGACAAGACGGAAAAAGCGATCCGAAAGCTCAAGGACGGCAACGGAGCGTACATCTACAGCCCTGCGCTCAACGACGGCGAGCGTCCGACGCTGCTTGGGAAGCCCATCGTCATCGACAACTCCATGCCGGACCTCGCAGCAGGGAACAAGTTCATCGCTATCGGCGATTTCAGCTTCTACCAGATCGGCGACCGCGGCTCAATGAGCATCCAGCGCCTCAACGAGTTGTACGCCGGTACCGGATTCGTCGGATTCAAGGTGACAAAACGCATCGACGCGAAACTGACGCTGTCCGAAGCGGTCAATGTCGGACAGGCGGCGGTGTGACATGAAGCTCCTGCTTAAGCAGACGCTTTCCGGTCCCGCCGGCGCGAAGCACGCCGGGGACGAGATCGACGTCGACGACGCCGTGACCGCCGCGGCGATGATCGAAAAAGGCATCGCGGAAGCCAAGACGAAGAAAGAGCACGAAGCGCTGATGAAGAAAGCGGCAGAGGCGAAAGCGGAAGCCGCCGAACGCGAAGCCAGGGTGAAAGCCGAACGTGAAGCCGAGCGGCTGAAAGCGAAGCTGTCGGAGCTTTACGCCGAAGTCGTCGACACCGAGGCGGCGCTTTCGGGCGTCGTGCTGTCCGACGCCGACCGTAAGAAGATGATCGACGCACTGGAGAAGCGCGAGAGATGAAACTCGTACAGGTGACACCGCCGTCGTCGGAGCCGCTCAGCGTCGCGGACGCAAAAGCGTTCATGCGCGTAAGCCACGACCTCGACGACACGCTGATCGGCTCGCTGATCTCGACGGCGCGAAAACGTGCCGAAGACATCACGAACCGGTCGCTGGCGTCTGCCACCTGGGCGCTTTACTTCGATGCGAAGCCGTCCGGACGCTTCGAACTTCCGAAGCCGCCGCTTGTCTCCGTGTCGAGCGTTCGCGGTCTGATCTCAGGCGTGTGGGAAGACCTGAGTCACAGTCTCGACGACAAGGCAGACCCGGCGACGCTGCTTATCGACGACGAAAGGCAGGTCGACGACGAGATCAATTCCGTCGCAGTCGAGTACACGTCCGGTTACGTCACGCTTCCGGACGCCATTCTGACATGGATGAAAGTGATGGTGTCCACCTGGTACGAGCAGCGCGAGACGTTCACGGAGCGCAGCATCGAGAACCTGCCGCGCACGTTCGTAGACTGTCTGCTCGACAGCTACCGCGTGAGGATCGTGTGATGGCGTCAGGGAAACTGCGGCATCCGGTGACGATCGAAAAGCTGACCGGCGTCCGTGACGGCTTCGGGGCCGTCACTGACACCTGGGTGAAGTTCGCCGACGCCTGGGCGGAGGTGAAGCCGGTGAAGGCGTCGGAGTTCTTCGCGTCCGCGAAGGAGAACCACCGCGTGACCCACCGTGTCGTGATCCGGTACATCGACGGCGTGAGCCCGGCGATGCGCGTCATGCACGAAGGGCGCGCGTTGAACATCGTCGGCGTCCGGGACTACTTCGAGCGCCACGCGATGCTGGAGCTGATGTGCGAGGAGGAAGACGATGGGCGTTGACGTTTCAGTCGAGGGCATGGACGTACTTGTAAAAGCGCTGAATGACTTCCCTGCGCGCGTGCAGAAGAACATCCTGACCAGCGCCGTTCGCGCAGGGGCGACGCTGGTCGCCAAAGAAGCCCGACTTCGCGCCCCGAAAGACAGCGGGCAGATGGCCAAATCCATCGGCGTCGTCAAGCGCCGGTCGAAGAACAAAAGCGAGATCCATTTCGCGGTCACGCCGCGGAAGAACAGGCCGCACGCGTTCATCGCGAAGTTCCACGAGTTCGGAACGTCGAAGATGCCGGCGCATCCGTTTATGCGGCCCGCCGCCGAAACGAAAGCGGAAGAGGTGATCGAGTCGGTCAAAAAGAAGATGCGTCAGCGCATCGACAAAGAGATAGAAAAGAGCGGAAAATGAGTGCGCGTCAGGACCTATTTTCCCATCTGTCCGCGAACGTACCGCTGGCAGACGGGAGGGTATATCCCCTCATGATGCCGCAGGATACGGAGTTCCCGGCGCTTGTCTACGCCGTCGTTTCCGACATCGACCACGGATACATGCTGTGCGATGACGGGAACTCGACGCGCTGGCAGGTCGACTGTTACGCCGAATCCTACGCCGATGCAGTAGCGACGATGGAAGAGACGAAGGCGGCGCTTTACGGTTTCGCGAAGTTCCCGCACGATCTCGACACACAGGAAATGTACGAAAAGGACACCGGTCTTTTTCGGCAGATGATCGATTTTGCAACGAAAGGATAGAAAATGGCAGTACAACTTGTGAACGTGACGGCGTCATGGACACCGGAAGGCGGAACGGAAGTGAGCACGCAGTGTCTTCTGGAAGTGAGCGGGTTCGGCAGCGAACGCGAGGTGAACGAACTCACGTGTCTCAACGACGAGACGATCGTAGCGGTCGGCGCGAAAAAGCACGACACGCTCAACCTCAAAGCCCCGTATGACGAAACGGCATCGGCCTTCCACGAGACAGTGCTTGCTTCTTACGACGCAAACACGAAGGGGACGCTGAAGCTCGAGTTCGACAACAAGCCGAGCGGCGGCACCAACGGAACGACGTTCAGCGGCACGGCATACATCACCGCGGCGAAGATCGACAACGACAGCAAGGTGCTTACAACGGCATTCGGCGCGAAATGGGAAGGCTCGCCGACCCGCACCAAGGCCGCATGATGCTGAGTCTCGATGACATCAAGGGTGCCAAAACGAAAGAGGCCGTCGTCCATATCGACGGCTGGGGCGGAGAGGTGCGCATCCGGCAGCTCACCGTCGCGGAAAGTTCCGAGGTTGCGGCGCTTCAGGGTCGCGGCGAACACGCTGCAGCGCTGGTGCGTCTGGCGTCGTTCGCTCTGGTGGAGCCGCGCATGAGCGTCAGGGACATCAACGCGCTTCCGGCTGACGCGTTCGAAGCGATCCGTGAGATCGCCGACGCCGTAGGGGAGATCGAAGGCCCAAAGAGCTGACGCCCCGGCGCCGGTTCCTGTTCCGCCTCGCCGCCGCGCTGGGCAGAACGGTCGCCGAGCTGGAAGCGTCGATCTCGAACGACGAGATGGACGGTTGGGTCGAGTACCTTTCCGAGGAGCCGTTGCATCCAGACCGAAGCGAGATACAGCTGGCACAGTTGACGCATCTCGTCGCGTCGTTCGTCGGCGTGAAGGATGCCGATGTGTCCGACTGGATGCCTTCGGTCAGAAAAGAGAAAGAGCCCGAAGAGCAGATTTTAGACCTGAAAGGGAAAGAACTCGAAGATTTCCTTTTCGGGATCATGTAGGAGATAGTCATGGCAAAGACGATCGGCGAGATCATCATCGACGTCAAAGCGGATACTTCGCAGCTTGTCAGCGGCATGAACCGCGCGGAGCGCACGGTAAGCAAGGCGCTCGGAAGCATGAAAAAAGCCGTCATAGGCTTCGCCGCCGCCTACGCGAGCATCTCGACCGTCCGCGCGTTCGAAGGAATGGTGTCCGGGGCGGCAGACGCAGCCGACGCCACCGGGAAGCTGGCGCAACAGCTCGGGCTTACCGCCAACGAACTCTCCAAATATAGCTATGCCGCAGGATTCGCCGCCGTCAGCCAGGACAAGCTGACCGCGGGGCTGTCCTCGATGATCCGTCGCGTGAACAACTTCAAGCGCGACGGAGGCGGGGCGGCGGCAAAGGCGCTCAAAGAACTCGGCATCAGCGCCGATTACGCACGCGAACATTTCACATCGACGGACGCGGCGTTCAAAGATATCCTTCGCAGACTCCAGGAAATGCCGGACGGCATGAAGAAGACGGCGCTTGCGCAGGACATCTTTTCCAAATCGGCATCGTCGATGCTCAGGCTGACGTACAGCGACCTGACGAAGTTCGGTGACGAGGCAGAACGCATCGGTGTCGCCATCCCGGACAGCATCGCGAAAATGGCCGCGTCGTACCACGACGAGATGGACCGGCTGTCCGCGCGGATCGACGGCATCAGGAATAGCGTTTCGTACGCGCTCATCCCGGTGATGAACGCAGCGGCGGAAGCGGCCGTGCAGGTGTTCGACGAGATCGTCAAGGGGGAGAATGACGCGAAGAACGGCGTCGCACCGCTGACAAACACTTTTGCGGACCTCGTCGACAGCGTCGCAGTAGGCGTAGGGTTTGTGAGCGACTGGATCTCTGGAATCGAGCTCGTCGCAAAGAGTCTCCAGTATTCGCTTTACGCTATCGGCCTGGCGATGTCAAAGTTCTTCGACAATACGATCATCGACCCTATCAATCGGGCGATAGAGGCGTACAACGCGCTCGCAGAGTTCGTACATACGGACAAGATAGACCTGAAGTTGACCGGGTACACGCCTGGCATTTTGAACGAAATGGACACGCTCGGCTCAGAGATATCCGATCTCGCACATTCGCTGCACGACGGCCGCGACGCTGCCGAATCGTTCTCGAAACACTTCCGCGAAAATCTGAAAAAAGTCATCGAGGACGCGAAGCGCACATCGTCTTCCGTCAAGCAGATCACGGCAGATATCAAGGACGTGCCGGAGAAACTTCCGCTATCCATCGATGCCGAAATGGACCTGGACTGGTTCGCCGGGCTCGAAGACGACCTCGAAGACCACAAGCCGAAGGTGGAAAAAGAGTTTCACGACTGGGGCGACACCCTCAACAGCTCCATCTCCAACGCCATCACCGACGCCATCATGTCCGGCGACGTCGCCGGTGCCGTGCAGTCGCTGGGCGCGTCGATGGGATCGTCGCTGATCCAGTCCGGTACCGCGAACCTGCTACAGCCGCTGACGCAGAGCCTCGGCATGTCCGGACCGTGGGGCTCCGTCGCGTCCATCGGCATCGGGCTGGGGGCCGCGGCGCTTCCGTCGCTTTTCGGGGGCGGCAACGAGAAAAGCTACTCCGACAAGATGCTGGAGAAGATCGACTCGGAGCTGGAGAAACAGACGAAGCGGCTCGACACGCAGATCGCGCTGCAAAGCTCGCTCGGGCTGCGAGGAGCGTCGGCGGTCAGCTCTTACGAGTCTCTTCGTGCCGGCTATACCGCGCAGCAGCAGAAGTGGGTCACACAGCGGATCGATGTTTCGCCGGTCAGGAATCGTCTCAACGGTCTCATGTACGACACTATCAGTTCCTATGACGCATTCGGTTCTCATTCCGCCGATGACGCAAAAAGAGCCCTTCTCGATTTCGAATCGATTTTCGTCGATGTCGGCGCTGCCGGGCTGGACGCTTCGTCGTCGATGAAGGACTTTTTCGACGCGGTCGTCGAGCAGAACAGCGCGCTGGAAGTGTTGAATAAAGAGCTCGACAACGGTCTTATCACACAAAAAGACTATAACGAATGGACGAAGAAGATCATCGACGGCAACCGCGACTACGCGAAATCGCTGATCGACCTCGCCGCGCCGCTGCAGAACACCGCCGACGATCTCAACGATCTCTACCAGCAGCTCACCGGCGAGGACCTGCTCGGAAGCGCGAAGCTGCAGCGCGCGCACGACGATGTCGCGCAGCTGATCGGTGTCGCCGATTTCACTCGCGAACAGTACACGGAATATCTCAAGTCGCTGACGCTGGGTCTCGACAGCTTCGGAACGTCCATCGACGGCATGCGCGAAAGCCTGCTCAGCACCGACGCAGAAGTGCAGGACGGCGCGATCAAGGCGCTTGAGCAACTGACTGGCAAATATTTCGAGTCGAGCGAAAAAGCGCTCGACTACATCGACAGCATCGAGCTGGTCGGACAGTCGTATCTCGATATGGGGGACGCCGCATCATCCGTCGCGCAGGCGGTAGACGATGCGACGGCGTCGATGGGGTACAACATCAGACGACTCTACGAGAGCGTCGGGCGCGAAGGTGTCGACATGCTTAACCTGATCGCCGCACAGAACTATATCGACACGCTAAAAGCGACAGGGTTGTACGATTCGTGGTCCCCGTCCGCTGAGGATATCGTGCGAAGCGCGCTTTCGGGGGCGTTCGAAACAAAAAGGGCGCTTGACTTCTTCACCGGGATTGATCCGGATGTGGCGGAAAAAGCGCTCGGATATATCTATCAGATCCACGAGTACGCCCCGCAGGCGTCGTCGACGGGGTACGACCGGCCGGTACGATCGCAGGAGCGGATGACGTTTGACTATCGCACAGACGAACAGCGGGCGCGTGACGCGCTGGCAGCGCTGCAGTCTTACGGGCGCCTCGTCGAATACTCCGACATTGGCAAGATCACGTCAGACCGGATCGAACTGCTCAAGACGAATCTCAACGGCCTTGCTACGACAGACAAGGAATACTACGACACGGTCACGTCGTCCGTGTCAGAGCTGGAGCGCTATATCGACTCGCTCGGGGCAGCCGCAGAGAGCGCAACCACGTCGCTCACAGACCTGTCCGGGATCGAATCGTTCGTCTCAGATATCGACGCGGCAGCAAGCGCGGCACGCGGATTCGCGGACTCGATCTTCGCGAACAACTTGTCGTACACCGGCGAGCTATACCGCAGCTACATGAGCGACGCGGAGCGTCTTGCTGCCGGCATCGGTACCGCCGCGTTCACCGAAGCGGACGCCGCAGCGCTTCGGGCTTCCGTCGACGCCGCAGCAAAGTACGCCGGGGACTATCTCTCGAAGCGCGGCGTGATGCAGTCGTACGCCGACTACGATTACGAGCGCGCCTCGGCGGCGAATCGCATGCTGGCGATCGAGGAGAAGATAGGGCCGCGGCGCGACTACGTGAAAGAGACGCTCGAAGAGATAAAAGCGATGCGTTTGGACAACGCTGAGCAGTCCGAACGACTACTGTCAGTGCAGCAGCAGCTGCTTGACGTCGAGCGCGAAATATCACAAATCCAGCGAAGGAGCGCATGATGCCGCTGACAGACTATTTGCCGTACGGGACATACATCGGAAAGCCGGTGCTCATCGAAGAGTGCGAGAATTTTTCCGACGGCACGAAAGTGTGCAGACAGTTCTTCGATTGCGGCCAGAATCCGACAGTAAAATTTTTCGAAAATACGTTTAACACTGAGGAACATGTCGTCGATCAGACCGCGGACTACGGCCCTGCGACATACAGCACAGGAGACGAAGTCAAGATCGGGATCGGGCTACGCTACAAGTACGCCGGAGCGACAGACCTCGTCATCGATTCATCGAATGAAGAAGAGTACCACCCAGCCGCCGTCGACGAATTCGGAAGCAGGAAGAACTCGACAATCTGGATCCCGCTCGGATTCGTCCGCGAGAAGACGCCGCTCAACGGGGCGACAACGTCGACGCTGCTGTGCAAGCAGGGTGCGCGCATAGAGATCGACTGCGGGTGGACGTATGCGTACGGCCCCGATATGTTTCTAGCGATCTTTATCGACGGGCTCGACTACGTACCGGTCAAGCATCCCGTCTCGTTGACCGCGCGGATCGAGATCATCGACGGTAGCGGTGACACGCAGGACAGCTTTTCGACGCCGGTCGTCGGCGGGAAGTTGTTTCTTGCCGTTCCGCAGGATCAGGACAGCACGACGACGGAAAAGCGACGGGCGAAGATATCCGTTTCGATCGACGCGCTGTATGCGACGTCTGTCACGCTCGCTACAGACGTGTACATCGGTCACGTGTCGCTGTCGTTCCTGCGCCGGATCGGGGAGCCGATGTACGGGATCGACGAGAGAAACACATCCACTTTCGTCGATGTCGTGTCAGACGGCGTCCAGCAGGAGATTGCCACGAAGTCGTTTGACACGATTTCCGGGACCATTATCGTCGAATCTCAGGATTTTCAGCGTGCGAAAACACTGCTGCGCCGCTCTGCCAGAGGCGGTCATATGCTGTACATTGGCGCAAGAAAAAGCGAATACTCAGACTTGGCATACTACGGAAAAGTCAAATACACGTCTGCGATAGACGATCCTTCAGGGCGCTACAAGATCGGAGTTTCGGCAGAATCGCGTCCGTATTTCGTCTCAAATGATTTCGTAACGGTCGACTCGACAGAAGGGTACCCGCAATGACGGCGATCAAAGCATTTTTTACGGCAAAAAAATACGTCGGCGACAAACTGAGAGCCGGGCTGGTTGCTGTGCATGTGCGCGAGCGACGGATATTTTTTGGCGTGACGGATAAAACGACCGTCCAGCTGCCGACGCTTACAGGGTACACATATCGGCGACTGGCTATGTTCGACGAGAACGGGAATATGGCCGATGCACACAGTCCGATCGCTACCGGGACGATAGTTGTTGGCGACGGTGTCAGGTACGCGTCAGTCAGAACGCGGCCCTATTCTGATGATTCGAGCGCCCCGGTCGGCTGGCTTAACGCAGCCGGGGAACTCCGAAGTTCCATCTCATACCGCGCCGCTTCCAACGCGACGCGACTGGCGATCTGGACGTCTGCCGGGGCGTGGGTCGGGTATGCGTGGAGCGCGGATCACACGACCGGAGCCGTGTCGTTTTCTGCTGCATGCCCGTCGACACCGCACGACGCCGCCGGCGATTCGGACATGCTGCGGCGCGGGTATGCGGACGGGAGGTACTACGTCCAGTTGTCAGGAGGGACGTGGGATGACCCGCTTGTCCTGAACGGTGGTGGCTACCTGTGGTACGACGGGACGAACATCCGCGGAAAAACCGGGGCTGCTCCGACGTCGGAGACCGACGGAGCAATCATCATATAACAAGGAGTAAAAAATGGCAATCCAGATCCCGGCAGGGCAAACAGTGACATACACCGCGGCGCAGGACGTCATCCTGCAAAACACCGGCAGCGACGACGCGAAGTTCCAGACTGACCAAAGCGAGAGCGAGTGGGGGATTTTGTATCGCAGATATCAGCTGCTCGTCGAAGCCGGTCAGACGATCTATCTCACGTCGGCAGGCGGCACAGTGCTCGCAGAGATCAAGACATGACAGCGCGACACCCGGAGACCGTTAATCTTAGGAAAAAGACAGTGTTCGACGGCGAAAAGATGTCTGTATCGCCGCTGTACCCGCTCGCTCCGGCAAGCGAGTCGGCACCGCTTAAACGTCTGTATCTGTCTGCGAACGTCTGCATCACGGCAGAATATGACGGATCACAATATTACGGATACGACAGTTCAGTGCCGCTTGGGTCAACAGATCCAGAATATACAGCTGACGGAACATTCATATACGCCGCAAAGTTTGACTCCGACGGAAACTTCGTTATCGAATTCGGCACGGAAGGAGATGCATTTCTTGCTGGTGTCAAATCGATTGCTATCACGTTTCCGAACGGAGGAACGTACACTGCGCAGTGGGACAGCGCGTCTACAGCGTATCTGTTTGTAGATGCAGATCTTGCGCAGAAGCTCGTTGACGATATCAACGCTGGTAAAAGCGAAATCTGCATGTTCGTAACTGTCTCCGCTGGTATTGTAATCTACTATGACTATGCAACTATCTTGACTGGAGAAGTATAATGACAGATTCAGAATTTCAATCATCAAAACCGCTCGGAACGCGCTGGGTCAAGAACGAATCTAATGCGCTTGGGTCTCAATTTTACGGTGAGATGCGATCCGGGCGGTATGTGAATGTCAGTGGTGATGGTGTTATTTCTGTTCCGTCTGACGGAATTGCAACTGTCATCTACTACGACGTAACAACGGCTCAGTTCGTTCAGGACACACCTACAGGGCTGACATACGATCTCACAGATGGCAACTACGGCACTATTGTGACTCTAGCAAACGCTCAGTTGACACAGGAAGATCTGGACTATCTCAATAGCAATCCTGAAGCTATTATCGGATGGGCATTGGGACATGCGTCGTTACCATCGAGTATCGCATTCGATCCTGCTACTGACAAATGCTGGCCCGTTATGGAGGGTGATTATCCTTACCTTATCGAGATCAACGATCAACCGGCTCCTATATCGTGGTCGTGGGAAGTACAATCCGACGGTGAAGAACTTACGTATCGAACGCATAGTGTCGTCAGGATTTATACTATTGATTGGGGTGATGGTACGGTAGAACATATGATTTCTACCTCAAACCCGTCTCATGTATATGCTACTGCTGGTATCTATAAAGTCACGGTATGGGGTGAATCGCATCCGTATTGGCCCTATGGATTTGAAAAAGATAGAATTGTTGCTTATCATTCATTCGGACAAACCAAGACTAATTTAGTAAACGGATATATGACATCTACTGTTACATCATGCGATATCGGCATATTCGACTCGTCATATACAACTGCACTTGCTGGTCTTTTAGCAGGTTTTGCGGGTACGACTATTGCCGGGAGTCTTGATGGTATATGTACGGCACAGCATACCAGTATACAGTCATTGTTTTCCGACTGTATGCAGCTTGAGACTTTCCCGCCAGGGCTTGATACATTCGATACAGTAAACGTTACGTCCATGCGGTCATGCTTCGCATTCTGCCACAACATTACGACTGCCCCTCAATGCGAGAACTGGGACACGTCTTCATGTACTACTATGCGTGAGATGTTCCGAGAATTAGGAAGATATGTTTCAGGTACTGATATGATTCCGTATGTTGGTAATTTCGACACTTCCAACGTGACAGATATCAGCTATATGTTCTACTACATGGGTAATAAAGTCATAAATAGTGATCTTGGGATAGATAAGTGGAATATCGGCTCTCTAACAGCTGCTACAGGATTCATGTATTACTTTGGAATCACTACAGACGAATATGATAGAACATTAATAGCATGGGCAAATCAACCACACCAGAATGATGTTGAGATCTCATTCGGGTTGTCTAAATATACAGCTGGCGGCGAGGCAGAAGCCGCAAGGCAACAGTTGATAGATGATGGATGGACTATCACCGACGGAGGTGCGGCATGAGAAATGAATATGAAATAACGATAGCAGGCACATACATCCGCAATACAAAACAAAACAAAGGAATACAGTCTGTGAGATTCGGGCTCAACGATCTCAGTGTCCCAACATCATACTATCCATCATCGATGCTGCCGAACACATCAGGAACAATCAATACTGGCTTCAGATTGTATCAGTCAGATCAGTGGGTTGTAGAAGAGCAGCTCACAGTAAGCGACATAAAGTCGCTGCTTGCATGGACAAGCGCTGGCAAAATGTTTTCGGACGGGACATACATCGGGACATACACTCTTCCGGCTGACGGGTCAGAGCTCGTTTTGTCTGATACAACACTCTCTGGTGATGCGATTGACGAGCGACATGTTACGCAAGTCTACACATATATCCCGGATGAATATGCATAGGAACAAAAAATGAAAAACTGGATAAAGAAAGACAAGATCAAGCATCTCGCAGCCGGCGCGTTCGTCGGCCTTTTCGTAGCGCTGATCGTCGGCGTATCGTGGGGCATCTTCGCCGCCGTCGCGGCTGGGGTCGCAAAAGAGGCATGGGACAGATTCGGCGGACGCGGTGTCGCCGATGTGCGCGACGTTATTTTTACAACAGTCGGCGGGTTCATCGGAGCCGTCGTCGTTCTGATGCTTTCCGGTTGCGGCGGCGAAGCGTCAAGCGGAGTGACGACGACGTTTCAGGACTCGAATATGACGATCAAAAATAACGTGACAGTTGACGCCGGAGATACGAACGTCAGCGTCGACAACAACATCAGCGTCACCGTCGTCGTGACGATGGACGATCATCCCGCGCTCGGCTCCGGCACGTTCGAAGATCCGTACCAGCTCAGGCAAGCTGTCTACGCCGGGCTGCCGCGCGGGAACGCGTGGTTCATCGCCGACGTGCACAATGCGAACTGCACGATCACATCCGTGTCGTCTGTCGCGGTTACGCACGCCATCGCATACGACGGGGACCTCAATATCATTTACCGCGCCGGCTGGACCGGCGCATACTGGCCGCTGGCGATCGACATCAATGACAGCGATATGGTACTGATCGGCATCGACTACGAAGACGACAATGCTACGACGCTGTTCACCGGCGACTGTCTCGACAGGCCGGTTTTCTACAGGAGCGTCGAATGAGCGCTGAGGTCATAGCGACGAAATCCGTCGCCGCCGGAGGGCTTGCCGCCGCGATGACGGCGATGCTCGGGGACACGGAAACCGTTTCGCTGATCGCCGTCGGGGCGTTCGCTGCGATCAGCAGTTTCATCTATGACTGTGCTCACAAGAAGATCCCGGAATGCGGACTGCGCCAGACGACCGATGCGATGAAATACGTGTTCTACGGCGTCGCGCTGATGTTCGTCGCATTCTATATCGGATTGAACGAGATCGGAAAGTATATCGACATGCCGAAAACGGCGTGGGGGTTTGTCGCGGCGATCATCGCAGGTTCCGCAGTGACGATCGTAGAGTGGATCACCCCGAAGATCGGGGAGATCGTGTCAAAGATTCTCGGGAGGGTCAAATGAGTACCGTGCTGTACGATTTCATTCCTACCGCTTCGCTGGCGCTCGTCGCGCTGCTGCTGCTCTATCGCATCCACCGGCGCAGCGTCAGCACATTCGTTTCAGTTTCCGGAATTTCTGTCGCTCTCAATCTCGCGCACTACGGATATCTCGATGCCGCAGCCGGCGTCGCACTTCTCACGATGATCCTGCTCGTCTATCGCGCGATGCTTCGCCCGCCGACGGATCATCTATGGAGGATGTCGTGATGTTTGCAAATCTCAAGATGTGGATTTACGGAGCCATCGCCGCCGTCGTCGGTATATTCGCCGTGTGGTTCCGGTACAGGGGCACGAAGATAGACCGGCAGGAAGAGGAGCTTGAGCGACGCAAGGAGGAGCTGTCCGGGATGACCAGGTATGTCGCTGAAAAAGAGAAAGTACAGAAGTTCGAGCGTGAGAACGCGGACGCGGCAGTGAAGGCGTCCGGAAGAAAAAACGGCGGGAAGATCGATGACGGCGCGTACACTCTGTGAGATTGTGATCGTGGGAGGCGTTTCCCTCCTTTTCGCCGGATGCACCACGACACGCGTACAATACGTTAAAGCTCATTGCCCCCGCATCGCGCCGCTCGAACCCGTCGATGCCATCGAGGTAAACGTGACCGACGGGTGCGCGTGCGGGGACTCCCTGCGCAATATCTTTGAGGGGATCGGAACACTGAGGTCCCATGAGAGATATTACAGAGATCAGATTGAAAAATACAACGGAGAATTCGCAAAATGAATATCGATGAGCTTGTAGTCAGCATTAAGGAACACGAGGGTTTCGAAGGAATGCCGTACCGCGACACAAAGGGGTTTTTGACCGTCGGGTACGGGACGAAACTGCCGCTGACGCGCAAAGAGGGGACGGTGCTGTTGCGGATGCGAATGCATGACATGATAGACGAGCTGTCTGACCGCTGGCCGCCGCTCCACACGATGCCGGAACCCGTGCAGCGCGTGCTGGTGGAAATGGCTTATCAGATGGGAGTGACGGGGCTGATGTCGTTCCGTATGATGCTGTTGGCGCTTGAGAAAAGAGACTGGAAAACGGCGGCGAAAGAAGGGCTCGACAGCGAGTGGGCGAAGCAGACGCCTGGGAGGGCTGAAAGGTTGATGTCGATTATTTCAGAGGCGCGTCAGCTCTGAAGCGCAGGTATAGGCTTGTGGCTTTGCAGACGCTCCAGGGCGGCATCCTGCCTCCTGTCCGTCAGTATGTCGAGCTTATAGTGCTCTGCCTGCTCTTTGGCCCACCCGAGATCTCTCTTTTCTTTAAGGGTCATTGACGACTCGTCCTTCATGACGGGCACATAGAGGAACCCGTCTTTTATGAAATCGTTTCGCATGGCCTCCTCAAGCGTGAACACGGCAGTAATCAGGCTGTCCTCGAAATGCGATTTATGTACTGACGCCAGCGTAGCTACAGAATATGGCCGGTCGTTGACGTCAACCATCGCCATGTCTATGATCTTTTTTGCGACGCCTCCGAAGCGCCGGTGATGCCTGAAGTTTACGATGTTCTTTTCTTTCGCGCGGCTCTCTATGAGCTTGAGTATAGACATCTTGTCGTATCGGTCCGTTCTGGTGACGCTTTCGTCCGGCTCCCTCAACTTCGCAACCATCATAAAACTGTCCACGGCGTCGTAAAGCGCCTCTTCCGCTTCGTATTCGCTCAGGAACGTTTTGGGCTCTGTGATGTAGATGGAATTGGACACCTCGCCAGCCTGAAGCACCTTCTGGTTTTCTATCCGGTCCCGGATGATGTCTATCGTGTACTCGATTCCGGATGCCTCGACGAACGACAGGCAGTTCTTCAGTTTGTCGAAGTGCTTTGGCAGATGGATGTACCGGTCTTTTTCTGTCGAGAGCACGACGCCGATGTTGATGACCTCTTTTGTCCATATATCCCTGTACTGGACGATGGAGTATTCGTAGGACTTCATGGCGTCGTTTCTGTGGTCAACCAGCACTGAAAAGGCTCCTTTGCGCTACATTTGGGAAATATTTCTCATTCTCGAGGCATTTGTCGACGATTTCAGACTTCCTCGATGTCATCCAGTATTTTATCAGGCCAACTTCGTCGGCGCTCACGTCGTACAGGTCTAAAATTGTATCGCACATCGTCTGAATGTCGCGGTCGCTTATCGAACGTATCCTGCCGGCGTAATAATGGACGTGCGGCATCGTCTCGGTTCTTGGTATGCGCATCAGATGCTCGTGCCATCGCGCTGCTGCTATCGGGCTGAAATCGGACATGAGCGGCCTGAGCATCGACCAGTTTGTGTGGAAAAACAGCCTGTCGAAATCGATAAGATGGTAATACCTCGCGCTGCCCCTCTTGACTACGAGATGGTTCCCTGGGTGTCGGTCCGCGTTCTTGAGGGTCTGATCGAAAGAGTACAGGGAAAAGAACGCGTTTTTGTTCGTCGCCTCTGAAACCCTTTTGGTGAGGTCGGCCTGCCCGATAATCCTGGTGATGTTCCTCTCCCACTTTACGGCGAAGAACGTTTTCTGCTTCATCATATCTATATCTACCAGGCTCAACTGATACTCTTTCGTAGCCATTTCTATCTTCTCTTTGACGATCTTAAGTTCCTTGTCGTCGAAGTAGACGAACGCTGCATCGAGCAGCGGGATCTCGCAGCAGCTGCCCATGTAGTGCGCTATGAACTCGTTGATGTTGTGGCGCTGGTTGACTTCGTTCAGCTTGACCTGGTACTTGTTTCGGTCTTCTCCATTGACGAGCAGGAAGAACTTTCGCGGCGGCTTGGCGTTCGGGTCGCCAAGCCCCGGGATTACGATTTCGTCGAGTGTTGCTTTTAAGATTTTGTAGGACGGCATTTACTGGGCGGATATGGCGGCTCTTGCTTCTCTGATCTTCTCGAGCGTCTTTTCGCCGATCCCTGGCCACTTGATTATTTCGTCTTCAGGTACCGACATGATGTCTTCTACGGTCCTGTAGCCTTTTTCAATAAACGTCTCTATGGCAGGTATGTTGTATTTCGCCATAGACATTGCAAGCTCTTCATTCCTGAATTGCGAGTAATAGTCGTCATCATTGAAAAATCCGCGCAGGTATTCTGACGCTGAGACAAGCTTCGACATCTTCTTTTCCTTCTGCTCGTCGTCCAGTTTCTCGTCCTCGACTATCTTTCTGAACTTCATCAGCTCTCTCACGCCGTCCGTAAGCTCTGAGGATGCGACGTCCTTTGCTTCTTCGGGCGTTGAGGCATCGGAAAGGGTCATGACGTCATAGTATTTCCTGTCGTCTTCAGGCAGCGCATCGTATTTTGCCTGGGTGATGGCCTTCCCGACGCTCTTCAGTATGCGCAGTGGTGTGTGCGGGCTGTCTACGTCCCTTTCTGCTATGTAGTACCGGTACGGATTGTCGTATGCCAGATTTACTGCGTATTCAAGCACATCAACCCTGTCTGAGTTTTTTTCCGTGCCGGAGTTGTCATATCTTTCCTCTGCGGCCGAAAGTCTGCTTTCAAGCGATTCTATTCCTGATTCTGATTTCACTTTTGCCGCGATGGCTTTCGCCTCTTCCATCTTCTCTTTTTCCGTCATTGGGGTGTAGTTCGACGATGATGCGGTTCTGCGCCCCGCTGATCTTTTGCCGCCACCGCCCTGTTTTGCAAAAATGCTGAATGCCGATAGCGCAATCATCGCTACGATTATGTATGTGAAAGCATTTTCCATGCTGTCCCCCTAAAGAATGGTCTCTTTGTCCCTGTGCAGCCTTCCGGCGAGCTGGTAGATGAGCTTCTGGTCGTCCATATCGAGTTCGATATACATGGCCATAATGTCGTCGGCTCTTGCAGGATGCCCATAGTTTGAGATCCCGGTCTCTTTCACAAGCTCTGCGTCGCCGGTTCCGGTTTCAAGGTATGTTCTCGATATCGGGATGCTGTTGGTTATTTTCAGGATCGCAGACGCAGGCAGACTATTCCTGTCAACCCATTTATTCATTGTTGAATATGGTATATCCAGCTCTCTAGCCATCTGTCTTCTGCTTCTGTATCCTCCTATTTTTGCCGCCTTATCCAAGCGTTCTCCAACTGTCTTCATTGATGACTCCTCACTATGTTTCCATTTTGTCTGTCATTTTCTTGACAATGTTTCCTAAATGTACTACAATGACACTAATATATTACCAGTATATCATACACAATGGATATATGAGGTTAAAAACACTAACAAAAGGCTAAACAATGATACCGGGAAAAATTGAATTTCGTTTAAATGTGGCTGCCATTCAGAACTCAGGGTACGCCAATCTTACGACGTTCTGCGAAAAGAACGACATCGACAGAAATCTGCTGAACCACATCAGGGGCAAAAGCTACGCCAGACCGGGAACGAAATCGGAGAAGCTCGTCGAAATGCTGATACGGAAGGGTTACGGAGAATACGTCGAGGTGGCGCGGGAAACGGCGTGACGCGAGTACGTAGAGCGCCGTCAGCGGCGTTCCGTCGTGCTCGTGTCGAGCAGGGCTGACACCCCATGACCCCACGGAGAGACGTGGTTGCGCCGACGCATGGCGTGGACGAACAGATCATCTACAGAGCGGTCCTGACTTGCAGCCGCTGCCGAAAAACGAAGCAGTCCGAATATTTTGCGAAGCGCATGCGGATCACCGTGGAAAAAAAGATCGTCGGTCCGATTGGTGGGGAGGACGGCATGCGTTTCGAGAGTATTTACATAAATGAAGCGTTCGCTGGGATGCGGGCAAGAAAAGGCAGACGGCGGCCACCGCCTGCCCACGAAACACGGAGGTTTCCAAAATTGAATAAAGAAATTATACCGGTTCGCACCGAAGAAATCAATGGCGTCGAAACGACGGCGGTAAATTCGAGGGAGATCCACACCTATATTGGGTCAAAAACAGAATATGCAAAATGGGCGAAGCGCAGACTTGGTGAACTCGGTGCCGTTGAGGGCGAGGACTACCTTATCGTCAAAAATGACGAAAAGGGTCATCGGCCTACTATCGACTACATCGTTACTACGGACATCGCGAAACACCTCGGCATGATGGAGCGCAACGACAGGGGTAAAGAGATCCGGGACTACTTCATCGAGATGGAAAAGCGTGCGAAGCTGTCTCCAGCGCTTCCGTTCGACCCGACGGATGTCGTGTCGGTGCTCGACTTCGCGAAGCAGATCGCGCTTGACAAGAAGCGTCTCGAGGACAAAATCGAGGAAGACCGTCCGCTGGTGAGTTTCGCCAAGACCGTCGAGGCATCCGTCGATGCCGTCCTGATCGGAAATTACGCGAAACTGCTCAGCGACACCGAAGGGGTGAAGATCGGCCAGAACCGCCTGTTCGACTGGCTGAGAGCGGAAGGCTACCTTATCACCGGAGGCGCGCGCCACAACGTGCCTTACCAGAAATATATCGACAACGGTTATTTCGAGGTGACGACACAGACGTTCGCCGGCAGCACGGGCGCACACCAGAAGTTCACGACCAAGATCACGGGCAAAGGCCAGATCGCCCTTGCGAAAAAGATCGTCGACGCATTCAGGGGTGCGGCATGAACGTTACGGACATCGTTGACGACCTGAACGAACAGATAGCCATCCTCGAATATCTGGCAGAGGTCGAGGACAAGCCGGGGCTCTCCAACATACTGTCTCACGTATCAACGGAGCTGGAAGGCATAAAGCTTGATATAGCCATTGAGTATGAAGAAGGGACACAAAATGAAAAAACGTAACTTCTACCGCCCGGACAGACGCCCGGGCCTGCGTAAAAAACCGAAACAAAACCCGCTCAACGCAGCATGGGCGGCGATGATGCACGCGAGGAGATGGAAATGAGCAAATGGTGCGTAAAGGAAAGGCACGACGGCGTCACGACGTACACGCCGTTCGACGACATTTTCGCGGCGAACGTCCTCTTTTACAAGATCGTCCGCGCCGGAGGCAGCGCGATCATCGTCAGGCTCAAAGGAGGCGGGCATGATCGACGCTAAACGTGCGATAGAGGCCGCGATCAGAAGCAAGGAGAAGTGGGACCGCTCGCACTACGTCGGCGCGTCCGAGATCGGCGGCTGCCCGCTGAAAATCTACTACGACAAGACCGAGGACGACGGCTTCCGCGGCAACGGCAAGACCGAACGCGGCCACGCGCTCGAATCCGCCGTGATCTCGCTGCTCAAGCGCGGCGGGATGGATATCCGGCACTACGACAACGGGCATACGAACAAGCAGAAGGAGTTTTCGCACCCGGACTACCCGGTCACGGTCCACCCGGACGGCATCATCTTCGGGCACCGGAAGCGGCCGCACAAGAGGGACCCGGCCAGAACGGTCACAGAACCGTTTAAAGTGGCGGTACTCGAAGTGAAGACCGTGGGAACCGACGCGTTCCGGTCGCTGAGCGAGCCGTCGGCATCGTGGGTGACACAGACGCGGTTCAACGCGTTCATGGCGGGCGTGCCGTCCGGTCTGCTCGTCGCCGTCGACGCCTCCGACCTCGAAAATGTCATGTCATGGGAGCTCGAGGCGATGACGGAGGTCGAAGCCGCCGCGCTGCTGGAAAAAGCGAAGCGCATCATGGCCGCAAAGGAGATCGGCATCGAGCCGATGGCCGAACCGTCTGCTGACAACTGTCGCTGGTGTGGATGGAAAGAGCGGTGCGAGCGGCGATGGATCCCTGACGAAGAGGCGAAAGAGAACGAAGCCGAAGCGCCGGAGATCGAGGACGCCGTTGAGAAGATGAACCGTGCGAAAGCGCTGAAAGACGAGGCGAAAGCGCTCGAAAGCGAGGCGAAGCCCGCCATCCTGAGTGCCGCGCAGGAACATAACGCCGCGAGGCTCAAGGCAGGGAGCTTCCTCGCCATCGTCGAACCGAGAAAGGGCCGGGTGACGCTCGACACGAAGCGGATGCTGGCCGACCACCCGGAGATCGACAGAGCCGCGTATGAGAAACAGGGCGCCCCGAGCGTCGCAATCAAACTGAAGGAGATCGGATGAACGCCGTAACGACAACGAACGAAAACCAGACGACGGGCATGATGCCCAGAAACATGACGGAAGTGATGCAGATGAGCGACATGCTCGCAAAGAGCGAGATCGTGCCGAAGGACTTCAAGGGCAAGCCCGGGAACATCCTCGTCGCGATCCAGTGGGGGATTGAGGTGGGCCTTCCTCCGCTCCAGTCTCTGCAGAATATCGCCGTGATCAACGGGCGTCCCGCGATGTGGGGAGACGCCGTGCTCGCACTCGTCCAGGGCTCCGGCAAGCTCGAATACATCGACGAGACCGTTCAGGACGGCGTGGCGGTATGCCGCGTCAAGCGCCGGGGCCAGCCCGAACAGATCAGGACGTTCAGCGAGGACGACGCCAAGAAGGCTAATCTGCTCGGGAAGGCCGGACCGTGGAGCCAGTACCCCAAACGCATGATGCAGATGCGCGCGAGGGCTTTCGCGCTGCGCGACGTGTTTGCCGACGTGCTCAAGGGCATCAGCGTCGCCGAAGAGGTGCAGGACATCGTCGAGACGCCCGAACTGGCGAAAGTCGAGATCCAGCCGAAGCCGCAGCCGAAGCCCGAACCGCTCGACCGCGTCGTGGGAAACATGCTGATGGAACACTGCGGCGGTGACGTGGCCGCGATGAAGCAGTTCGTCATCGAGTCGCTGGAGTGGCCGCCGGACACCGAGCTGAAAGGGAAGTGGATGCAGAGCCTCGAAGAGGGCGAACTGTTGACCGTCAAGGAGAGGATCGAATCGCTTACGGAGAAGGCATAGTGACAGCTGAAGAAAAAGCGATCTACGACGACTACGTCGCGAAATGCAAGGCGGCCGGGCTCGAACCAAGCCCGCCTGAGAACATACTCGGAGAGCCGACGTCGTGCGGACTGTCAGACAGGCTTATGACGATTGAGACGGAAGGAGAAACGGTGGAGCACAAAAACACAGAGAATAAATACCATACCATTGCAGGAGGAGACGAGTCGTCGCACGCGTTCAACGACGATGGAGACTTTGTGCAAACTGGCGGGCCCGGGGGGAAGAGTGTGTCGGCTGCTGCGATCAGTGCGTTCGACAGCAAGCCGCCCACCGCGAAGTTTACAGTGACGAAGAAATGGATACAGGACGTGTGCCAGAGATTCTACGATCTTGGGGTCAGGGACGCATCGAGTCCGACGCTGTCCATCGAGGACGTGTCGCTCAACGTGAGGGTCAGGCGACATGAATGATATCACGATCGTCGTCAGGACGGGTGGCAACCCGGTACCGTACAAGCGCACGACACAGAGGCAGAAGTACGCCGACAGCGACTATCGCAGGTATATCGAGTACAAAAGCATTGTCGTGGCTGAGTTCGTGGCCTCTACCGGCAGGATGCCGCACATGATGCTGCAGAAGAACAGGAAGTACGCCGTCGAGACGAAGGCATACTTCAAGGACAGGAAGCATGCGGACATGAGCAACGTACACAAGGGCGCGGAAGATGCGATCTTCGCCAAGCCGCTAAACGACAAGTACCTGAGCGGGTCGTTCGATTACGATTACGACGCCAAAGACCCGCGACTGGTGATAACGATAAGGGAGGCGTAAATGGATCCTGTATGGATGTCGGTAAGAAAGGCCGCCGAATATTTCGATATCTCTGAACAAAAACTGATGCAATCCACAGGGATCAGCGACAAAAACGGCGCTGAGATTTTCGAGTTGGATATTGTTCGCACGAATGATGGTGGCGAATCTGTACACGCTATCGAGTGGTTCGGCGGCAAGGATTATCCTGCATTCGATTTGTCCCCGACGATCAGCATCTGCGAAAACAATATCAGTCATTTTCTTGCGTGCGGTGAAATCGAAGTCATCGGCAACATCTACGAAAACCCGGAGCTGTTGGAGAGTGCGAAATGACAAAGCGTATCACACGGCCATCATTCAGCTTCGACGAAAGCGAGATCATAGTAGATCTGTTTGCTGGAGGAGGAGGGGCAAGCACCGGGATAGAAATGGCTGTCGGAAGGGCCCCCGACATTGCAATCAACCACGACCCGGAAGCGATAGCGATGCATCGTGCAAATCATCCGGATACGCTGCACTTCATCAGCGACGTCTTTGAGCTTAACCCGCACAATGTAGCGATAGGACGGCCGGTAGGTCTGTTGTGGCTCTCTCCTGACTGCAAGCATTTTTCGAAGGCGAAAGGTGGAAAGCCAAAAAGCAAGAGGATTCGATCCCTGGCATGGGTCGGAGTCAAGTGGGCAAGAGCAAAGCGCCCACGCATCATCATCCTTGAAAATGTCGAAGAGTTTCAGGAATGGGGACCGCTAAAGTGCGACGGCACCGTATGCGACCTGCGGCGCGGAAAAACATTCCGGCTGTTCGTATCGAGCCTGGAGCGCCTTGGGTACCGGGTCGAATGGCGTGAGCTTCGGGCATGCGATTACGGGGCGCCGACGATCAGAAAGCGCCTTTTCATGATCGCCCGCCGCGACGGGGAACCGATCGTCTGGCCGGAACAGACCCACGGAGACCCAAAAAGCGACTCGGTCAGATCCGGACGGATCAAGCCGTGGCGAACCGTGGCTGAGTGCATCGATTTCACCTTGCCTACCCCGTCCATTTTTCTTTCCAAAGAAGAAGGCCGTAGACTCGGAGTACGCAGGCCGCTTTCTGCAAAGACGATGGAGCGGATAGCGAAGGGTGTTAAACGCTTCGTGATCGACAATCACGATCCGTTCATCGTTCCGAAGGCGAACTTTATCAGCACATACTACGGGGGACGAGGCGGTGATGCCCCCATGAGAGGAAGCGGGATAGACGATCCGGTGGCGACGATCACGGCCGGAGGCTTGCGACACGCACTCGTCACCGCTTTCATGGCCCAGCACAACCTGGGCAACGTCGGCCGGGATCTGCGCGACCCGATGAGCACGGTCACGACGCGCGGAAGCCAGCAGACTCTCGTCACGTCGCATATCATGAAGATGAGGAACAACAACATCGGAAGCCCGGCGGACGAGCCGATCCACTCCATCACCGCCGGCGGGCTTCATCACGCGGAAGTCCGGGCGTTTTTGACAAAATACTACGGAGCCGGCACCGGGCAGGACCTGACAGACCCGGCACACACCGTCACGACAAAAGACCGGATGGGACTCGTCACCGTCCACGGCGAACCGTATCGGATCGTGGATATCGGTATGAGGATGCTCACCCCGCGGGAATTATTCAATGCGCAGGGGTTTCCAGACGACTACAGGATAGACATCGAGATCGACGGGAAGAAGATCACAAAAACCGCCCAGGTAAGGATGTGCGGCAACTCAGTATGCCCGCCACTCGCCGCCGCTTTGGTCGGAGCAAACTACAAAGATGCGGAAATCTCCGGTAAAAACAACAGAAAAAGGATGGCCGTGTGAAAAAAGCAAAATTCAGCGACTACCCACAGAACTACGAAGTGAAAAAGACCTGCGAGTTCTGCACATACGCGGGGGAGTGGAGGACGCAGAACATGGTCACCGGCAAAGTCATCGAGTTTACGACGTGCCGTCACGCACTGTCGCGGAACTACGGAACATCGATGCGAAAAACGGACACCTGCGGCAGATGGACGCCGATCGACACGCGGACGCCGTCGCTGTTCGGGGAATAAAAACAAGCCGCAAGACAACACCAACAACACCACAAAAACCACAAAAACAAAACACTGAAACGACACTGCGAAAAACAGCCAACCGGCTACGCATGTCCACACAAAGGGCTATCATGAATTACGATGATTTTTTAAGGAGCAAGATAAAGCTGTCGGAAAAGGATGGATTCGACTGCGATCAATCAGAGGTGAGCCCCATACTCAAGCCGCACCAGAAAGACGCTGTCGTATGGGCCGTTCGCGGAGGGAAAAGAGGCATATTCGCGTCGTTCGGGCTCGGAAAAAGCGTCATGCAGATCGAAACGCTTCGGCTCATACTGGCGAAGGACGGCGGGGGGTCTGCTTTGATCATCGCTCCGCTCGGGGTACGTCAGGAGTTCGTAAGAGACGCGAAAATGGTAGGTGTCCGCGTTAAGTTCATCAGGGCTGCCGAGGAGATGGATGGCGACGGCATCTACATCACGAACTACGAGAGCGTCAGGGACGGGAAGCTCGACGTGTCGGTATTTACAGCGGTATCTCTCGACGAGGCATCTGTGCTCAGGGGCTTTGGCGGGACCAAGACGTTCCGTGAGTTCATGGCCATTCTCGCAGGCGACAGAAAGACCATGAACGAGCGTACGATTACCGATGGCGTCAGGTATCGATTCGTTGCCACCGCCACGCCGTCGCCGAACGACTACATAGAGCTTCTGGCGTACGCCGCTTTTTTGGGCGTGATGGACGTTGGGCAGGCGAAAACGCGATTCTTCAAGCGCAACAGCGAAAAGGCCGACCAGCTCACGCTTTTGCCCCACAAGGAAGATGAGTTCTGGTTGTGGGTTGCGTCGTGGGGGCTGTTCATTTCCAAGCCGTCTGATCTTGGGCACGCGGACGATGGGTATTCCCTGCCTGACATGGGTGTTCGCTGGCACGAAACGCACAGCAGCGTTTTGGCGTTCGAGACCGACAAGTCAGGGCAGGGAATCCTTTTCAAGGACGCCGCCGCCGGGCTGGTCGAGGCCGCTAGAGAGAAGCGCGACAGCGTGGACGACAGAGTTCGGAAAATGAAGGAGATCGTAGCCGAATATGGTGACGATCAGATTGTCATCTGGGTCGATCTTAATTATGAGCAGCAGTCGGTCGAGAAGACGCTGAAAGACATGGGCATTACATACGCGTCTCTTTACGGAAACCAGAGCATCGAAGAGCGCGAAACGCTGCTGGAGGAGTGGCGCGACAGAAAGCGGCGCGTCTTTCTGTCCAAGCCGATGATGTACGGCTCAGGGGTCAACCTCCAGCAGTGCCACCGGATGATATTTCTTGGCATCGGCTTCAAGTTCAACGATTTTATTCAGGGTGTTCACAGAATCTATCGATTCTTGCAGGAGCATCCGGTCACCATCGACATTATCTACACGGAGGCAGAGGAGCGCGTCAAGCAGATTCTGCTCGAAAAATGGCACAAGCACGAAAGGACGGTGCAAAAAATGAGAGAGATTATCCAAAAATACGGCCTGAGCAAAGAGGCTATGGCATCGGCGCTTGAGCGAAAGCTGGGCGTCGAGCGCGTCGAAGTGTCCGGCAACCATTATCGCGCTGTCAATAGCGACTGCGTACAGGAGACGTCGCGGATGGACGACGAGAGCGTGGACATGATTCTTACATCGATTCCGTTTTCGACACAGTATGAATACAGCCCGAACTACTGCGACTTCGGCCACTGTGACACCAACGATCACTTTTTCCAGCAGATGGATTATCTCACCCCGAATCTTTTCAGGGTGCTCAAGCCGGGCCGGATAGCGGCGATCCATGTCAAGGACCGTATCGTCCCGGGCGGGCTGACAGGGCTTGGGTTTCAGACCGTCTATCCGTTCCATGCGGAGACGATCAGCCACTACACCAGGCACGGCTTCGCGTTTATGGGGATGATCACCGTCGTCACTGACGTTGTGCGGGAGAACAACCAAACCTACCGCCTCGGATGGTCAGAGGTATGCAAGGACGGCACGAAGATCTCGTGCGGGATGCCGGAATACATCCTGCTCTTTCGCAAGCCGCAAACAGACAGCTCCAAAGCCTACGCCGACGTGCCGGTGACACACGACAAGAGCGAGTACAGCCGTGCGCGCTGGCAGGTGGACGCTCATGGATTCTGGCGCAGCAGCGGCGACCGACATCTGCTTCCAGAGGAGTTCGACGGACTGGAGCATAGCGAGATTTTCCAGAAATTCAAAAAGCATTATCTGGAAAATGTTTATCACTACGAGGATCACGTCGCCGTCGGGGAGCATCTGGACGAGCGGGGCAAGCTGCCGGTGACCTTCATGCTGCTCCAGCCACCGAGCTGGATGGATGATCACGTCTGGACCGACGTAGCGAGGATGCGAACGCTCAACACGCTTCAGGGGCAAAAAGGGAAAGAGCAGCACCTGTGCCCGCTGCAATTCGACATCGTCGATCGACTTATCGAGAGATTCACAAACGAAGGAGAAACGGTGATGGACCCGTTCGGAGGCATCATGACTGTGCCGTATTGCGCTGTGAAGATGGGGCGAAAAGGCATAGGGATAGAGCTGAACCCGTCATATTTTGCAGATGGTGTGCATTATCTCGATGCGGCAGAAAGAGAGGCGAACACACCGACGCTGTTCGATTTCATGGAGCAGGAGGACGCGGAGACATGCGAGTGCTGACAAGGCTCGAAAAGGAAGTTTTCAACGCGGCATACTCCAGCATATCCCGTGTGGCGTCGGTGCAGGCCGACAGCATCGTTTCGATCAGGGCAGGAGGTGAGCCTTTGCCGTCCGTCTATATCGATCTATATCATGCTTTCGGGAGCATTGAGGCCATAGCGTCGCTGTTCTGCCCAATGAACGAACAAAAGGCGAAGCAGTGGCTGTTCGACTATTGCTTTGGCAACAGGGTCCAGCCGCGTGACTTTCAGATTTCCGGGCTTATTTCAGTTGACGTCAAGAAGTCGCCACCGGTCACATACACATACCAGCACGAAGATTAAAGGGATGCATTATGAAAATCAAGATGGTAAACATAGAGGACTTTCAGCAGTATAAAGACAGGAAGCCGCAATGGATTAAACTGCATCGGGAGATGCTGAATAATTTTGCGTACGCTTCCGTACGGATAGAAACAAAGGCCGTACTGCCGCTTTTGTGGTTGTTGGCAAGCGAATATGATGATGGGGTCATCGATGCAAGCGTAGAAGAGATATCTTTTCGCATTCACATCGAGACAGAAACGACAAGGGAAGCGCTGAAAGAGCTCTGCAACGTCGGGTTTTTCGAGCTTCTTGACGATGTGACAGCTGTTGAATCTAGCGAAAAAACTCACGATCCTGTCGGTTCTGTACGGAAGCGTACGGAAGCGTACAAAAACGTACATAGAGATAGAGATAGAGATAGAGATAGAGATAGAGATAGAGAAGAGACAGAGAAAGAGTCCCGCGCAGGAGCGCGTGCGGTTGCGCGTGAGAAAGAGCCTTTGCCTGAATGGCTGGATTCGGAAGCGTGGAGTGAATGGCTGTCGTACAGATCCGAGATCAAAAAGAAGATGACGCCGGCGACGATAAAGAAGCAGCTGTCTTTGCTTGAGCGGTTCAAGGACAGGCAGGGAGAGATAATCAACATGAGCATACGGAACGGGTGGACTGGACTGTTCGAGCCGAAGCGTCCGCCCGGGAAATCGTCGACAGGGTTCCGGGACCTTGACGACATGGTCGCAGCGAATCAAATCAGCTTCAACGCCGCGCATACGATGGCGGCAGGCAGAAGACTTGCGGAGGGAGAGTCATGATCGATTTCAAAAGATTCGTCGGCAGATACACGGTGCTGGCAGAAGAGTTCGGAGAGTCGCTCAGCGAGGCGAGGCTGAAGCTGCATTACGAGATCCTGAACAGGTCGATGACCGATGACGAGTTCGAGAACGCAGTCATGTCCGTGCTCGCAAACAGGAAGTTCCACAAGATGCCGCACCCGGCCGAGCTGCTGGAGTATGTACGGCCGGATCTCGATGCAGTAGCGTCGCTTGCGCTTCAGGACCTCGAAACCGCGTTCAAGACAAAAGGCAGGGTCGTGTCCGTTTCGTTCGAGGACGCGACGATAAACAGCGTCGTGAACGCGATGGGCGGCTGGGTGTACCTTTGCGGGCTCGACAGCAGAGAATGGGAGTTCAAGCGTAGAGAGTTCATCCCGCTTTACAAGACGCATTCTCGGCGTGACGCACAAGTGGACTATCTGCCAGGTACAGCAGAGCATGACCCGTTCGCCGACAGGTCGAGAAGCGCCACAGGAGTCGAGACGATCTTCGCCAGCTACAAAATACCGAAGGTGAGAACGGTGAAGGCGCTCAACCCTCAGCGAAGCGCGGATGTCGTCGCAGGCCTGGCGAATGCGAAAAGGATCGGCAGTGCCGAGAAAACCTAAGCACCCATGCGCAATGCCAGGCTGCCCGGAACTGACTTACGATCGGTTTTGCGAAAAACACAAGGCCGGGTCGCAGAGGGAATACGACAAGACGAGAAGGGACACCGACGCCGACAGGTTCTATCATTCGGCTCGGTGGAAGAAGGTCAGGGCGATGCACCTGTCAAGGAATCCGCTGTGCGTCGTCTGTGGCATGCCTGCGACGATGGTCGACCACATCATCGAGATACGAGACGGAGGGTGTAGGCTGTGCGACGACAACCTGCAGAGCATGTGCATACCGTGCCACAACAGGAAGACGAAAAAGGGGCAATGATGCAGAGCGCACCAGAAACGCGCGAGAAACGCAAAACGGCCACTGATGCACCACGACCATTAGTAAGGCGTCATTCGCTATTTCTCGTAAAGATATGGACCGCTCACCGGCATATGGGAGGGGCGGGTTCAAAACTTTTAGGCGGTGGTTGGCTACACCGACCGCCCAGTCACGATTTTTTGCGCGCCGTTTTATGGCGGTCTATGCGCGTCTCACCCGGAGGTCTCACCGATGCACACTCAGTCTGACACGCTGAAAATACTCGGGTGCAGCAGGGCGACACTGCACAGATACGTCCAGGCTGGAAAGATCGCCCCAGTAAAAAAAGGCGGCAGAAACTACTACGACGAGCACGAAGTCGCCGCCCTTGTGCCAATCATCGCAGAAAAGAAGAAGATCGCAAACAAGCCCGTCAAGGATAGGGAGCCGATACCGATCAGCGAAGACGCGGCAAAGGCTGTAGACGATTTATCAGCTAATTCAAAACTGGACAAAGTCGGGCTGCAATATCTGTCAGAAGCTACGCGATGGCTCGATAAAAGCGGGCTGCTTGAGGACTGCGACCGCCACATGCTGCTTGACTACGCCATTCACGCCATGCTGTGGCAACGCTACGTGACGCTGGCAATGGACGAGGGCGGCGTCACGGTGAATGCAAGCGGCAGCATGCAGGCGCACCCGTACCACCGTATCGCGATAGATCATCACAGGCAGATGCTGGCGTGCTCCGACCGACTGGGGCTCAATCCGAAAGCCAGGTCTAAACTTGAGAAAAAACAGGAGGTGCAGATTGACGAACTCGACGCCCTCATTTCGTAGCCGCGAACTGATACTGTCCGAAGCGATAGAATACGCTACGACGGTCAACCCAGGCGAAGGATATTACATCGACATAGAGACGGTGGAGAAGGTCATTTCGTTCGTCTCCATTCTCAAGCACACACAGGGGTCTCTCGCCGGCGTGCAGTTTCAGCTGCTCCCGTTTCAAATCAAATTTCTGATCGACGTGCTTGCGACGAAGAGCGTCGCGACCGGACGACGCCGCTACACAACCGCGCTCCTGATGCTGCCGCGCAAGAATGGAAAGACGGAGCTGATTGCCGCCGTGCTAAACTATTTCCTCTTCGCCGACCCGGAGCTGGGGAAGGAGATATATTGCGCGGCGAACGAAACCGAGCAGGCCCGCATAATTTTCAAGGCAACAGAGACGATGGTGAAGCAGGCTCCAGCGCTGATGAAGCGGTCGAGCATCTGGAAATCGACGAAGACGATCGAGCGAAACGGCGCCTTCGACGACTTCGTCAAAGTATTGACGTCCAACGCAGACACGAAGGACGGGCTCAAGCCGTACGTCGTCGTCTACGACGAGCTGCATGCGGCAAAAAGTTCGGAGCTGTACACGGTGCTGGAAGAAGGAATGGCGCACCGAGATGAACCGCTTTTCATCGTCATCTCGACAGCCGGCTACAATCACGAGGGAATCATGAAGCGCAAATACGACTATGCGAAGAAAGTGCGTGACGGCGTCATAGACGACCCGTCTTTCTACTCGATGATTTTCGAGCCGGACGAAGATGACGACTGGACCGACGAATCGGTATGGCGCAAGGTCAACCCTGCCATGGGCTACGGTGTCAAGATCGAGTATCTGCGCAACAAGTTCGTCAAGGCACAACACAGCGGAGAAGAAGAAGTTGCGTTCAAGACGAAGCACTTGAATATCTGGACCAGCTCTGCCAAAGCATGGATCAAAACCGAAGACTGGGCAAGGTCGTATTCTCACGACATCCATGAGGAGGACCTTCGCGGGGAAACTTGCTTTGCAGGGCTCGACCTGTCATCGACGACGGACATCACCGCGTTCGTCATGGTGTTTCGCAAAGACGACGCGCGCTATGACATTCTGTGCAGATTCTGGATACCGGAAGACAGCATCAAAGAACGGTCTCGTCGCGACAAGGTTCCGTATGAAGACTGGGAGATGATCGGCCTTGTCTTCAAGACGCCTGGAAACATCATCGACTACGATTACATCGAAGAGCAGATCAAGGCCGACTGCGAAAAGTTCGACGTCAAAGAGATCGCATACGACGCATGGAACGCCACGAGCATGGTGACGAGGCTCGACGACGCAGGCGTGTCCACGATGGTCCCGTTCCGGCAGGGGTTCAAATCGATGAGCGCCCCGACGAAAATGATCGAGACGCTCGTGCTCCAAAAAAAGCTGAACCACGGCGGGAACAAGGTGCTGACATGGATGATGAGCAATGTAGCCATCAAGCGGGACCCGACAGACGCGATAAAGATCGACAAGGCCAAATCGAGCGAGAAAGTCGACGGCATGGTTGCGCTGGCGATGGCGCTCGGGAGAGAGATGGTGCACGGGTCTGACAGTGCCGAGTCCATCTACGAAACGAGAGGAGTGAGGGGAGTATGAGTGCCTGCAATTTCGAACACGCTACGGTTTCCGAAATCGTCGAACGCATAAAGGACATCATCAGTACCGATGTCGACGGGTATGTGTACGACCATCACGTCTCCGACGCGCTGCACCTGAAGGCGTCAACACTAAGAGTCTACAAGGCCAGCAATCACCTTCCGATCAAGAATATAGCCATATTCTGCGTTTCGAGGGATGTGGACATCAGGACGTTAATAAAAAATTAACACTTTTCCAGCTTCGAGAAAATCCGTGCGAAAATGCTCACATGGAAACGCTCAAAGCCCTTCTTTTTCTTCACGTCATCATGACCGTCATCGCGGCGACAGCGGCGGCAGGCGTGTGGCTGATAGACGAACGCCTCGGCATCTCTGTCGCCGGCGCGTTGATGATCGTCGTGGCGGCGCTGTCTGCATTCGCCGCGCTTTCAGAAATGAGGGAACGGTAATGGGCATGCTTTCGCGCTTCGTCAACCGAACATCGGCGATCATCCCGCAGCCCGGCAACCAAAGCCTGTTCAGCTTCATCGGCGGCGCTACGGACAATGTCACGAGCGCAACGGCGCTGAGACACACGACCGTTTACACCTGCAATCAGGCCATCGCCGACGCCATAGCTTCCGTCTCGCTCGTTCCGATGATCCGGGCGAAGGGAAAGCGCGCAGTCGCCTATTCGAAGCCGGTTTACAATCTCGTCAAATATGCGCCGAACCCGTACAACACTTCCTTCGAGTGGCGGCAGATGATCGTGACGGACATCAACCTGCGCGGGAACCACTACAGCCAGATCGTGCGCAACGGCCTGCGCGAGATCGTCGGCATCTATCCGCTTGTATCCGACAAAATGACAGTCAAGATGCGGAAGAACGGAAAACTTGTCTACGTCTACAAGACCGGCAAAGGCGACGAAGTGCCGCTGACGTCAGACGAGGTGCTGCACATCAAGGGCCTGCCGGATTCGACCGGGCTTATCGGCCTCAACCCCATCGAGTACAACCGGAAATCCATCCAGCTGTCGGCCACGACCGAGCAGTTCGGCATCAACTTCTTCGAGAACGGCGCGAACGGAAGCGGGATTCTGGAGCACCCGGGGCAGCTTTCCGACGAAGCCTACGACCGCCTGCGCAAATCGTTCAAAGAGAAATACCAGGGCATGAAGAACTCCGGCAAGCCGATCCTGCTAGAAGAGGGGCTGAAATACACACGCCTGTCGATCTCGAACAACGACAGCCAGTTCCTCGACACGCGCAAATTCCAGAAGGCGGAGATCGCGGCGCTCTTCAAGGTGCCGCTCTATATGCTCGGTGATATGGAAAAATCGACGTTCAACAACATGGAGCAGATGGCGACGAACTTCGTCGTCAACACGCTGATGCCGTGGGCGGTGAAGATCGAACAGGCCATGTTCCAGAAGCTGCTGAATGACGACGAGAAGCGCTACATGTATTTCCGCTTCGGCCTCAACACACTGATGCGAGGCGATTACAAGACCCGCACCGAAGGGTACCGAACGATGATCAACGCCGGGATCATGTCGCCGAACGAGGCGCGGGCCCTCGAAGACATGAACCCGATCGGGCCGGAAGGCGACGAGCACTACATGCAGATCAACATGGGGACGCTGTCCCAGATCGCGAAAGGAAGAACGGAATGAACGAGATCATCATCGACGGAGATATCGCCTGGTACGACGTCAGCGCCGAATACGTCAAGAACGCGCTCAAGGGAATGAGCGGCGACGTGACCGTCAGGGTCAATTCGCCGGGCGGATACGTTACCGAAGGGTTCGCCATTCACAATGCCATCAAAGACTACAGCCGTGGGGCCGTAACGGTAGAGATCGACGGCATCGCCGCGTCGATCGCTTCGTATGTCGTCATGGCCGGCGACAATATCGTCGTGCGCGAAAACAGCGTCATGATGATCCACAATGCGTGGCTGCCGGCCGTCGGCGACCATCGCGCGCTGAGAAAAACCGCCGACGTGGCCGAAGGGCTGACGTCCATCATCGCAGCGGCATACATCCGGCGCACCGGGCGGGATGAAAAAGACGTCCGCGCAATGATGGATGAAGAGACTTTCTTCTACGGACCCGAGATCGTCGACAGCGGTTTCGCCGATTCGACGGAGGACGACGGCGCGGAACCGATGAACAAGATAGAGGCGATGGCGCTGGCACAGCAGAAGTTCGCCGAGTCGGTTCGGGCCGCAAACAACCATTGGAAGCCGGACGTGCTCGAAGCGGCCGCCGCGTATCTGGAACAGCCGAAGCCATCAAAGAAGGTCGAAGACACTGGAACTGAAGGCGGGGCGAACGCCTCCAAAATCAACGCGCTCAAAGCGCGCATGATCATGAGAGCAAAGGACCTGAAATGACAAAGACACTGAAAGAAAAACTCGACGCCCGCGCGTCAATCTACGAGAAGATGCAGGAGTATCTCGCAAAGCATCCCGACATGACGGATGAGCAGCTCGAAGAGTTCTCCGCGATGGAGAAGCAGTACGAGGACATCGACAAGGCCATCGACAAGCTCGAAGCGATGGCGAAGCGCAAAGAGAAGCTCGCTGCCGCCACCACCGATCCGCTGACAGGAAGTGAGCTCGGCGATGCAGGCAACAGCGACGACGCAATGCAGGAGTTTCGCGCGTATCTGAAAGGGACAGGCGGCATCCCGTCCGCGAAGAACGCCATGACGATCGGGACCGATGCCGATGGCGGGTACATCGTACCGGAGAGCTTCCAGAATACCGTCGTCACGAAGCTGAACACGCTAGGGCGCACCCGCTCCATCTCGACGGTCATCCAGACGGACAGCACGCGCAACATCCCGGTCGAAGGCGACGCGCCGACGTTCGCATGGATCGACGAGGGCGGCACCTACGGCGAAACGAAATCGACGTTTGGCAAGGTCGTCATCGGCGCATACAAGCTCGGCGGCATCATCAAAGTTTCCGAAGAGCTGCTGCAGGACAACATGATCAACTTCGACGACTACATGACGACGCAGATCGCGAAGGGGATCGACAAGGCAGAAGCCCCGGCGTTCTGTACCGGCGACGGCAACAGCAAGCCGACCGGGTACGTCACGGGCGGCACGGTCGGGCCGAACTCCACGACGGCGGCGCAGGCGGCGGTCACGGCGGACGAGATCATCGACATCTACTACGACCTGCCCGAAGAGTATCGCGCGAACGCCAAGTGGCGCATGAACGACAAGACGGAAAAAGCGATCCGAAAGCTCAAGGACGGCAACGGAGCGTACATCTACAGCCCTGCGCTCAACGACGGCGAGCGTCCGACGCTGCTTGGAAAGCC